>Ga0157358_1000060_pt1 | contig 40189 bp, 28 predicted proteins | sample AttcapACBM2_FD_111484 | JGI IMG/M metagenome (GOLD analysis project Ga0157358, IMG submission 111484) | Fungus gardens microbial communities from leaf cutter ant in Botucatu, State of São Paulo, Brazil - Atta capiguara ACBM2 | ecosystem: Host-associated > Fungi > Mycelium > Unclassified ... | reverse complement strand
TCCTTGGTTTACAAGGGCTTTTCCATGGCTATAATGGCGTCCCCTTGCCGGTATAGCTCAGCTGGTAGAGCAACTGACTTGTAATCAGTAGGTCCCGGGTTCGACTCCTGGTGCCGGCACCATATTAAAAAGCCCGCCTGATGGCGGGCTTTTTGTTGTCTGCCAGAATACAACGATCAGCTTTTATTCGCTTCTTCTGGCTTGAGCCCGGTCTTGCGCGTTTCATCGGGATTGGGCACGGTCAGCCAGGAATTGATACGTTGGATGTCGGCATCCTTGAAGTCACCGCTCCAGCGCAGCAGGACCAGCTGATTGGTGATGAAGTCGTACTGCGCCCGCAGGTAGTCGCGACGAGCACTGTATTCCTGACGCACCGCGTTCAGTACATCCACTGCCGTGACTGCACCGAAGGAGAAGGATTTCTCGCTCGCTTCCCGCGACTTGATCGCCGAATTCAAGGCATTGCGCGAAGACTCGATCTTGCTCAGGCTGGCGAAACTCTTCAAGTAGGCGGTCTTGGTTTCCTTCACCACCTGCCGACGTACCGCCTCGTAGTCTTCTTCAGCCGATTCCTGCGAGCCATACAGACTCCGCGTCCGGGCACTCACCGAGCCGCCGCTGTAGATGGGGATCTGCAGATTCAGACTGGCCGAATAGGTATCGATAGTACTCGCCGCGATCACGTTATCGTAGGCGAAGTCACTGCGTTGCGCACCGAACTGCAGGCTCAAGGTCGGTAGATGGCCGGCCTTGGCTTCACTGACCGCGTACTCTGCCGAGTTCAAGGCCTCCTGCTTGGCCCGTAATGCCGGGTTGTGGACGATTGCCGACTGTACCCAATCGGTTTCCGAACCCGGCAACGCCGTGAAAAGAGTGCGATCATCGATGCGCTTGAACGGTTGATAGATGTCGCGACCGATCAGCTCGGCAAGCGCTTCGCGTGTTACCTGGATCTGGTTCTTGGCTTCGATTTCAGCAGTCTTGAGACTGTCCACCCGCGCGGACAGCTGCAGCTTGTCGGTGATGGTCGCCAACTGCCGATCGAACAGCGCCGAGACACTGTCGAGATTGCGTTGAGTGGCCTTGCGTTCGGCGGTGGCCAGCTCCAGCTCATCCTCCGCCGCCAGGGCCGCGAAGTAGCGTTGGACCAGATCGGCTGCGGACTGGATGCGGGTGTCTTCCGCCAAGGAGCGATACTGCTTGGTGAGTTCTGCGTATTTCTTGAAGCCACGCCAGGCGGCCGGGTTGTACAGCGCCTGGGTCAAGTTCAAGCTGTACGTCTTGCCATCGTAGAACTGGGTCTGGGCCGGTTGGTTCCCTTGGGCCCCCTGGGTACGCTTGATGCGGCTGGCGGAGGCCCCCCCACTCAGCTGCGGCAGCAGCTGACCAAAAGCACTGTCCTCTTGGCCTTGGCTGGCTGTGATCTGCGCATCGGCCCCGCCGATACGAGGATCGGACTCCATGGTATTTCGATACAGCTGCCAGAGGTCCAGATAGGCCTCGGGCTCATGCGACGACACAGGCGCAGCCTTGACCGCGAGCGGCAAGATCATGGCCAGGGCGAGGAACAGCTTGGCGGGTTTACGCATCGCCCTACTCCTCGATCATGGAGCGCGCCATGGCGTTGCGCGCTGGCTTGAGGAGGTAATTCAACAGGGTGCGCGCACCGGTGTTGATCAGCACATCGGCTGGCATACCAGGCACCAGCTCACGCCGTCCCAGGTCAGCCCGTCCCTTTTCGGTCAGGGCTACACGTGCCAGGTAGTAGGGCGCGCCAGTCCGCTCGTTGGTGAAGCGGTCGGCGGAGATATAGACGACCTCGCCTTCCAGGATGGGGGTGGTGGCGTTCTTGAAGGCGCTGAAGCGAACCTCGGCCAGCTTGCCCAACTCGATACGGTCGATGTCGTTCGGCTGCACCTCGACCTCGACCACCAAATCGGCGCCGCTGGGGACGATATCCAACAAATGGGTACCGGGCGCTACCACGCCGCCTATCGTATGGACGGCCAGGCCCATGACCATGCCGTCCACCGGCGCCTTGATCACCGTGCGGTTGACGAGATCCTGCAAGGCCCCTAAGCGCTCACGCAGTTCATAGATGCGCGACTGGGTCTCGGCCAGCTTGTTGGCCACATCGGATTTGAATTTCTGGGTGGTCTGCAGGATCTGCAGCTTGGTCTCGCCCATCTGCACCTTGGCGCGGGCGATGGCGGATTGTTGATCGGCGATCTCGGCCTGCAGACGCGACAGATTGCGCTCCTGGTCGCGCAGGCGCTCGTTGTTGACGTAGCCCTGCTTGAGCAACTCGCTCAGGTCCTTGATCTCGCTGCCATAGGACTGCGACAGGCCCTGCTTGCTCTGGATGATCGCCGAGAAGCCGCGGATCTGCTGCTCGAGCTCGGCGCTCTTGTTCTTGAGGACGTCGATCTCACCCAGGCGCGCATTACGCTGGGCAATGAAGATCTGCCGCTCGCTGTTGCGGGCTTCCTGAACGCGCTTGTCGTCCTCGGGGAAGTCACTCTTGCCGAAGGTCACGTCGTTGCGATCGTCGCGCTCGGCGATCAAGCGCGCTTCCAGGGCCTGAGCGGCGATCAACTGGCTACGCGCCGCCTCGAGTTGCGCACGGGCCTGGGTATCGTCCAGACGCATCAGGGTATCGCCGGCCTTGACGTGATCTCCGTCATGGACCATCAGCTCCCGGACGATGCCACCTTCCAGATGCTGCACGGTCTTGCGCGAGCTCTTGACGGTCAGATAGCCCTGGGCAAGCACTGCACTGTCGAGGGGCGCGAAGCCAGCCCAGAGCCCGCCCAGCCCGAACACGACGAACAGGATGATGAAGCCCAGACGACGAACCGGTTTGTCGGAAACCTTCAGGCCTTGGGCCTCTGCTTCAGCGAGATAACGGGTATTCATCAGGCCATACCTCCCGATTGCTCACCGGTGCCATCTGTCTTGGGTAGGGATTCCGTCTCGGCGGCCGCCACGGGCGTCGCGGCAGGACGTCCCTGCAGCTGGGCAAGCACCTGATCGCGCTGACCGGACATGACGATCAGGCCCTCGTTCATCACGATGAGATTGTCGACATAGGCCAGGACGCTCACGCGGTGAGTCACGATGAACAGGGTCGCGCCCGTCTGCTTCAGGCGCAGCAGCGCGGCGCCAAGCGCCTTCTCGCCATGCTCATCGAGGTTGGAGTTGGGTTCGTCCAGCACCACCAGCCGGGGGTTGCCATAGACGGCACGCGCCAGACCGATGCGCTGACGTTGACCGCCCGAAAGCGCGCCACTGTTGGCACCGATGATGGTGTCGTACCCCTGCGGCAGGCGCAGGATCATCTCGTGCACACCGGCCAGCTCCGCTGCCTCGACCACGGCCTTGGAGTCCACCGGACCGAAGCGGGCGATGTTGTCACTGATGCTGCCATCGAACAGCTCGATGTCCTGCGGCAGGTAGCCGATGTAGGGCCCCAACTCCTCACGCTTCCACTGGGCGATGTCGGCACCATCCAAGCGCACCTTGCCGCTCTGCGCGGGCCAGATGCCCAGCAGCGCTCGCGCCAGGGTCGACTTGCCCGCCGCGCTGGCACCGAGGATACCGACCGAAGCACCGGCGGTGACGTTGAAGGAGATGCCCTTGAGTACCGGCTGGAAGGCGCCAGGCGGTGTCAGGATCAGTTGCTCGACCGAGATGTTGCCCTTGGGTGCCGGCAGCGACATGCGCGGCGGCTCGGCCTGCACATGGCGCATCATCTCGTTCAAACGCGAATACTGACCGCGTGCGGCGATGAAGCCTTTCCAGCTGCCGATCATCAGATCGATAGGCGCCAGGGCACGGCCGAGCAGCAACGAACCTGCGGTCATCAGACCGGGGGTGATCTGATGGTCGATGACCAACCAGGCGCCCAGGCCGAGGATCAAGGACTGCAAGATCATCCGCAGCGTCTTGGACAGGTTGGCCAGCGCACCACCGTGCTCGCTGGCACGTGCCTGCAAATCCAGCACGTTGGTATTGCGCTGCCGCCACTGCTTGAAGAGGTTGGGCAGCATGCCCATGGACGCCACGACCTCGGCGTTACGCAGGTTCTTGCTGGTGAACTGGGTCGCCCGGGCGTTTTCCTGATTCGCCTCGGCGAGGCGCTTGCCCGTGAGCTTTTCATTGGCATAGGCCAAAAGGACCAACAAGATGGCGCCGACCACGGTCAGCAGCCCGAACAGCGGATGGAAGAAATACATCACCGCGATGTAGATCGGCAGCCAGGGGGCATCGAAGAAGGCGAACAGCCCTTGGCCGGTCAGGAATTGCCGCAGCCCGGTCAGGTCGTTGAGCGGCTGGGCAGAAGCCTGTGCACCACCGGTGTAGAGCGCCTGCTTGAAGCTGGCGTCATAGAGGCGCTCGTTGAGCATCAGATCCAGGCGAGTGGACACCCGCACCAGAATGCGCGAGCGAATCCACTCCAGCGCACCGTAGGTTGCCATCAACAGCAACATGATCAGGGTGAGCATGACCAGCGTGGTGATGCTGCTGCTGCTCAGGACACGGTCGTATACCTGCAGCATGTAGAAGGCTGGGACAAGCAGCAGCAGGTTGATGAAGAGGCTAAAGAAGCCGACCGTCAGAAAGCTACCCTTACAGGCGATCAGCGCCTGCTCGAGATCTGTCTTGGGGGTGGATTGCATGCAGATACCAGCGAGAGGAACAGAAGGAACGAAACCGCAGGGTGCGGACTCTATCACAGGTTTTAAAGGGGTGTTTCCCTAGCCCGTGGGGTCCGCGATCCTACCCGATGACCGGAACCTGAGCCTTAAGCCTGCCTTATGTCCGGTGTCTCGACCACATCGCTCGGCAGGAGGCGATTTTGCTGCAAGATAGCCTGGCGTGTGCGCTCCACCAGCTGCAGAGAAGCTTCGCGCCAACCGACCCAAGCCCAGTCCTGCAGCGGACGAGCGGACGGGAAGACATCGCTGGATTCATAGCGCTCCACCTGCGCAGCCAGGGATGCCGGATCCTGCAGATCGAAATAAGCCATGAAATCCCCACCTACTTCGCGGAACACGGGAATGTCGCTGGCCATGGCCGGCAGACCGCGCTGCATGGCCTCTACCAGGGGCAGTCCGAAGCCTTCCACATAGGAAGAAAACACCAGCGCCCGCGCATGGGCATAGGCATATTCGAGACTGGTGTCGTTGGCACCGTTGAACATGAACAACTGCCGCTGATACTGGGGATGAGTCTTGATCCGCTCGATCAGCGCCTCGGTCTTCCAGCCGATCTTGCCGATGATGCACAGCTTGACCTTGGCACCCTGGGCCCACAGCAGATCGAAGGCATCGAGCAGGTAGCTGTGATTCTTGCGTGGCTCGATGGTACTGACCATCAGATAGACCGGCTCGGCACCATCGAACAGCTTCTTGAGTTGCGTATCGCACTCGGCGCCGCTGCTGGTGAGATCGAGTTCGGAGCCCAGCTGGAAGTAGCCGTGCCATTGACGATCAGCAGCGCTCCCCAGGCGCAGGCGCAGTTCCGCCTCGACCTCCTGGCTGATCGTCTGGGAGATGGCCATGAAGCCATCGGCGGTACGGGCGATCCAGTCGAACCACTGATCGAAGACCTTGACCAGATGGTTGTCGCAGAACTGCGGGTGCGTCAGGGGAATCAGGTCGTACATGACCGAGACGATCCCCACACCGCGGGCTTTGAGCGCCTCGGCCAGCACGAAGAAATCGGCGTGCCAGGAAGAATCCAGCAGGACCAGTTGGTCACCCGGCTCGATCTCCAGGGGCGTCGCCCGCTGCGGTTCTTCACCGGCGCGGTAGTCACGCTCGCGTAGTACCTTGAGCGGCCACTGGATGAGCTCACTGGTCGCCCGGCAGGGCCAGTACCACAGCCGACGCAGCAACAGCGAGCGATCCGCCAGCGGCAGCTTCTGCTCGACCCGGTCGTGCCAGCGCCAGAAGCGATCCTGCAGCCTATCCAACCGACCGATCCAGTGACGCCGCCGCAAACGGGCGCGATCCACTTCCAGCGGATCCAGGCTGTTCACCTGATAGAGCTGATCGTGCTTCATCATCACCGGAATGCACTCGACCGAGGGCTCCAGGTGCGGAAGCTGCTTGATGACGTTACGCACCACCCGCTGGATACCCGAATTATCGGAGGGGTGTTCGTAGACGTAGGTGCATTCGATCAATAGACGCATGGCAACTCGCAAATCCTCGCTAGACCCGCAGGGCAGGCTCGCCAGAGAAGGGCCGATAGCTGGCCGAATGAATGGTCGCCGGAGCCGTAGCGACAGCGATGGCTGGCATTGCGGCCAGCGGGTACGAAATTGGCGGGCGATTATAAGGCCCATGGCAAGGACCGCCCAGTCCAGTCGTCTCGGCAACGGCAGGGCCGGTCATAAAAGCGCTACCGGACGTGGACTAATCGTGCTCAGCCCGGATAATGCGTGCCTTTCGACCTGGGCGCTTGATCGCCTGATGGGGTCGCAAGATGCCGGAAGTCTCCGGCCCCCTTATTTTTCGGGCATCCCTGACGACCCGCGCGGCTCGTCGACTGGAGCGCCAACTACTGTCGTCGAGCACACATGAAGGTCTTCGTATCCATCAACGTCCTCAAACCGCCGATGACCGGCATAGGGCGCTACACGCTACACCTGCTCGAGGAGTTGCTGGCTGACCCGCTGATCGAGGACGTGAAGGGGTTCGGCGACGAAGGGTTTCTCGAGCGTGAAGCCTTGCGGCAGAAGGTCTCGGCGCTGGGGCAAGCGCTGCCGCCCACCTCCATGCATCGGGGCTTGGGGAAGTTGAGACGCTGGTTGGGGCACCGCCCCTGGCTACGCCGCCTCTATCGTCATCGACTCAACAGCCGATTTCTGCAGGGCAAAGCCCAGCTCGAGGGATACGTCTACTGGGAGCCGGGCTATTACATGCTGCCATTCGACGGCCCCAGCGTCGCCACGCTGTATGACCTGTCCCACGTTCGCCATCCCGAACTGCATCCGCCCGCCCGAATCGAGGAAATGCGTCGGCTCATCCCTGACACCCTGGCCCGGGCGACTCGCATCATCACCATTTCGGATTTCACCCGGCGCGAGCTGCTTGATGAATTGCGGCCCACCCAGCCGATCGATCTGGTCAGCCCGGGCGTATCGCGCAGCTATGCCGAGGTCTCGGTCGCGCAACGCGAGGCCTGCCGACAAGCCTACGACCTGCCAGAGCACTTCACCCTTTCGGTAGCTACGCTCGAGCCACGCAAGAATCTGGCGGAGCTGCTGCGCGCCTTCGCCTCCCTGCCGGAGTCCCTGCGCCAAGGCTTCCCGCTGATACTGGCCGGCGCCCCTGGCTGGGATAGTGCGGAGTTGCAGCAACTGATCGAGCAGCTGAGCGCTGCCCACGAACTACGTTACCTGGGCTATGTGGATCAGCGTCATATGCCGGCGCTCTACGCCAATGCGACCGTGCTGGTCTATCCCTCGTTGTATGAGGGCTATGGCATGCCCGTGGCCGAGGCCATGGCCACGGGCTGCCCGGTGATCACGTCCAATGTCAGCTCCATGCCAGAAGTGGCTGGAGACGCTGCCCTGCTGGTCGCCCCCCGTGATCGCAGCGCCATCGCCCAGGCCTTGCGACAGGTGCTGGAATCCTCCGAATTGCGCAGTCGACTGTCAGCCGCTGGGCGTAGCCAGACTGCCGATATGCACTGGACGGCACGAGCGGCCGCGTTGCGTGCAAGTCTGCTCGCCGCGCAGAAGATGAGCTGACTCGCGGCCAACTCGGTCAGGACGGATTGCGTGGCTTGAAGACCAGATCGCCAAGCTCGCTGGTCTTGCACACGAATCCCGTGGGCAGTCGTGGACGCCACCCTTCACACTGCCCCTGAGGCAGCAAGTAGAGATTGTGCGGATCCAAAGCCATCGAAGCGGCCAGGTCCGTAAGCTTCAGCCGTTGATGCAACTTGGCCTTCTGATCTACCCGGGCGAACCAGCCAAAGTTCATGTTCAGGCCGTGAGTCGCGGCGAACTCACCGATGGGCAGCCAATGGGGCACCATCAGATCCGGCTCGAACGCGACGATGCTTTGGTAGCCCACGGCAACATCGCTCCAGGGCGATCGGACAAGGGCAGCCTCCGAAGCGTGGCGTTGCTGAAAGGTTTCGATCAGATGCCCTCGCAAGCCCCCCATATCCCAGATCTGTATGCACAGGATGCCAAGCAGAATCACCACCGCCTTGCGTCCGGTACGCCGCCACAGATGCAGCATGGCCCACGCCATCAGGCCGTAGTAGACCGGCCAGAAGAAGCGACCCGAAGCGCGAAAGGTATTGGCGATGGCCAGCAGGCTGTCAGGCAACGGATAGGTGAACCCTAGCCGTCCTTGCAGAGAGATGACATTGGATAGAGCGAAGAGCGTCAGCCCCAGCGATAGCAGGACGTAAGGCTCACGCAGCAGAACGTCTTTGATCCCTGCCGGAGTCGCCCTCCCGCCAGCATCCAACAGGCAGTAGGCCAGCAGGATCAACATGCCCAGGCCCAGGAAGTTGAAGCCCTCGAGATTGGTCAGCTCGTTGTTGTACGGCCGTATCATCTTCGAAATGAAGGCCAGTCCCGGATTGAAGAGGGAAGCGAGGTCCAGGCGAAAGAGACCGAAGCCGTCCGCGACCTGCCCACCATGACGTACCGTGAAATAGCCCGCCATGTCCATGGCAAGGGCGATCAGCAACAGCGTCGCGATCATCGAGACCACCACGCCCCTTGTATCGCGGGTCATCCGCCAATCACGAATCAGCGCGGCGCCCCAGATGGACAGCGTCATGGCCAGTAGATAGGCATGCACCCAGGCGGCCAGCACCAGCAGCAATAGCCAGGCAGAGCGTTGAAAGCGAGGGGCCAGATAGAGATAGAGTCCCGCCAGCAGCAGCCAATGCCCGGCAAGCGCGAAGTGCCCGGTCATTCTGAAGAAGTAGATGGGTGCAAGGGCAAACACGCTGGCGCACAGCAAGGAGTACAGCGGCTGGGCGGTGAGTCGCAGGGCAACCAGATAGCCAAAGACGGCCTGCAGCAGACAGCACAACACCAACCAGATACCGGTGTACTGAAAGGCCTCAGGCAACCAGGCATTGAATGGCTTGAACAGGAAGGCCATGAGCGGTATCGAGTCGGTGTATACGATCGAACTGCTCACCTCCATCCCAAAGGGATAATTTCTGCCGAGAGGCCACTGCCAAAGCGGCGTACCTCGGAAAAACTGCCAGCCCAGCCAATGCTGGGCGGGGTCCCCCGTCATCAGCCAGCTGACCTGGGTCGGATCGAGGACAGTGCCGCCGGTATAACGATAGAAAATGAACGCGCCGACCAAGGCGGCGATCGCCAGGAACACTCCCTTTTTCGCAGTCTGACTCATCGAAGATCATCTATCCCTGAAGAAATCTAGCGCGCGGCCTGACAACGCTCGAACAAGGCCGGGCTCAGCAGGCTAGCCAAGCGCTGGGTATGGACCAACCGCATCTCGGCGGTGAGATGGTAATTGGTATCGAAAAACGCCTCTGTCGGATACAGGAAGGCGAGCGGTTCACCGACATAGAGCAGGCCGTGGCGGGCCGCCTCGTCAGGAAGTCCGCGGTAAAAGGCCGACTCCACAGGATCAGAGTGATACTGCTCGCGATCGAGCATGGCCGGAGGTACGAACACCGCGCAGCCACCTGAGGCGCGAACCTCATCGGCGAAAGCCTTCCACATCGCCCAACTGCCGTTGAAAGCATTGGCCTGAGCACCGTAGCGCTGAATACCAGAATTGCGCGCACCGTTGAAGAGTGCCTCGCTACGCTGTTCCCGAGCACTCATCAGTTGATCGCCATGGGCATCCAGATGCTGAGGGCCGTACAAGCCAGCCACCTGAAATCCTGCCGGAACACCTTGATAGCCCTGCAACACGCGCAGCAAGGGCGTTTCCGTCAAGATACGCAGCAACCGGATCGGGTTCAGCCCGTAGGTAACCGGATGGCTCAGCCAGTATTCGAGGAAGACCTGATTGACCTCGAATCTATCGTGGTACTGGGGATACTCCAGCGGCAGCAGCACCCAATCGCCGGGTCTGACCGCCTGGCGTGCGTAAATCAGCATATAGGGACTGAGAATGCCTGCGTTCACGCCCAGATTGATCACCGGCCGGCTCAGTGCCTGCGCCAAGGTCGGTGAATGAATGCCGAACATGGCGTTGGAGCCGGCCACCACCACCACCTTAGGCTGCCTGATCGCCGCGGCTTGGGCCAGCTTCTGGGCATAGGCGCCCTCCACCCACAGGTTGTTGACGAAGGGCTTGCCAAGCTGCCCGGCGATCAAGGCGATCCAGCCCACTGCAAACAGCAGGGCTCCCACCACGAGTCCCGTTAGAAAGCGTCCTGACTTTGAGCGCATGGGAACCTAGAAATTGAAGTAGAGGAAAGCCCGATCCGGACGGGCCAGCATGGCTTTCATGACCAGCAAGGCCAAGACGGCGGTCAACAAGCCGCGCCAGAAGGGCGAAAGACGCAATATCACCTTCAAGCTGTAGGGCAGATAGGCGCACAGGGCCAGCAAGAGCGGAACCGCCAGCCAGAGGCCCTGTTCCAGATGCAGCGAGGCCATTTCCCTAGCCAGGGTATTGATACCCGGAAGTACCGGCGCCTGCCACTGGCCCAACTCACCGAACATGCGCAGGGCGTGGCTCAAGTCGACGGCCCGGAAGGGAATCCAGGCCAGCATCACCACCAGCATCGTCAGCGACCAGGCGAGCACCTTGGGCAGCCGCCAGGGACAAAGCCGTAGCCAGGCGTGATTGAGGCACAGCAAGCTGCCATGAATGCCTCCCCAGAGTACGAATTGCCAGCCTGCACCATGCCAGAGCCCACCCAGCAGCATGGTGATCAAGAGGTTGCCGTATTGCCGGAAGGCACCGCGACGACTGCCGCCTAAAGGAATGTAGAGATAGTCGCGCAGGAACCGTGACAGCGAGATATGCCAGCGGCGCCAGAAGTCGACGATGGACAGGCTGCGGTAAGGGGAGCGGAAATTGATCGGCAACCGGATACCGAACATCAGGCCCAGACCGATCGCCATGTCCGCGTAACCGGAAAAGTCGAAGTAGAGTTGCAAGCCATAGCCGGCAGCAGCCAGCAACACCTGGGGCGCGTTCAGGGATTCCTGCAGATAGAGCGCGTCCACTCCCGGTGCCAGGCTGTCAGCCAACAGCACCTTCTTGGCCAGGCCGAACACGAACAACGCCAAGCCCAACTGCCAGGCCCAGGGACGGACAGCAAAGCCACGCTCGATCTGGGGTATCAGACTGCTTGGCCGACAGATGGGACCGGCAATCAAATGCGGAAAGAAGCTCACGCAGAGCAGGAAGGCACGAAAGTCTCCCGGCTGCTGCAACCGCCCGCGATAGAGGTCGACCTGCCAGGCAATCTGCTGGAAGGTATAGAAGGAAATGGCCAGCGGCAGGATGAACTGGCCAGGCAGACTGACCCCGAACATGCCCGCGAAGAAGCCCAGGTACTTGTAGTAGCCCAGCAGCCCCAGGTTGAAGACGAGCGCGGCCGTCAGCCAGCTCCTGCTGTGCAGCCGCCATACGCGCAGGCCCAGCGCGTAGTTCACGCCCATGGACAACCAGAGCAGGAACAGAAAGCGCCAATCCCAGACGGCATAGAACACCCAGGACGCGACGCTCAGGAAAACGGCAGCAGTGGCCCAATCTCGCCTGCGTACCAGCCAGAACCCCAACAGGGTTAGCGGGAGAAACAACAACAAGAAAGGGAAGGAGCTGAAGATCATCGGCGAAGAACAGACTGGATCACTGGAAGTGGCTGCGCCAAGGCGAGGCCGCTGGTTCTTGTCGGGCGGCACTCTATCACGAAGCTCGATGCCGATAGGACCGGAGGCGCTGGGAGCCCATGCTAGAATCCCGGCCTTTTGCAGGCTGCTCTCCGCCCATGCGTATCCTTCACGTATTCAAGACCTATCTTCCGGATACCCATGGCGGAATCGAGCAGGTGATACGCCAGATGTGCGGCGCGACCCGGAAGCTGGGCGTCAGCAACCGAATCCTGACCCTGAGCGAGCAGCCTTCGCCCGAAGTCATCGAGGTCGAGGGCATTCCGGTGCAGCGGGTGCGCCAGGACGCCAATGTCGCCTCGACCGGCCTGTCCCGAGCGGCCTTCGGCGCCTTCGCCCGCGCGGCACGCGACAGCGATGTCATTCACTACCACTTCCCCTGGCCCTTCATGGACGTGCTGCAACTCGCGGTACGGCCCGGCAAGCCCTATGTGGTCAGCTACCACTCCGATATCGTCAAGCAGCGTTACCTGCTGCAACTCTATCGCCCCTTGCAGCGCCACTTCCTGAGCCGGGCCAGTCGGATCATCGTGGCCACCGAACCCTATCGCCGCAGCAGTCTCGAACTGCGTGGACTGGAAGCCCGTACCGAGGTCATCCCTTACGGTCTGGATGAAGCCAGCTATCCACAAGCCTCGGTGTCCTGCCTGGAGCAGTGGCGCCAGCGCCTGGGACCACGCTTCCTGCTGTTCGTCGGCGTACTGCGTTACTACAAGGGCCTGCACCTGTTGCTCGACGCCCTGGTCGGCCTGGATCAGCCCGTGGCCATCGTCGGCGATGGCCCGGAACGGGCCACGCTGGAGGCTCAAGCCCGGCGTCTGGGCCTGCGTAATTGTCATTTCCTCGGGCGCCTGCCGGAAGAGGATGTCGCAGCGCTCTATACCCTGGCGGAGACTTTCGTGTTCCCCTCCCATCTGCGCTCAGAGGCCTTCGGCATGGCCTTGCTAGAGGCCGCCATGTATGGCAAACCGATGATCAGCTGCGACATTGGCTCAGGCATGAGCGAGATCAATCGACACGAGCAGACGGGTCTCAACGTAGCGCCCACACCTGCGGCCTTGCGGGAAGCGCTGCTACGTCTCTGGCAGGCACCGGAAGAACGCGCGCGTTTCGGCGCTGCCGCCCGGAGCCATTTCGAGCGTCACTTCCAGGCAGGGCTATTGGGTGAGCGGCTTTGTTCCGTCTATCGGCAGATAGCACCAGCCGCAGCCGGCGACGCCTAGGCCGGTCACTCGCGGCCCGAACGAGTCCGTCCTGGCGCTCTCCATCGCCTGCCGGCAAGCACGCTCAATCGAGCATCAGGCCTTCCAGTCCCAAGCTCAGTACTCGGCTGTCCGAACTCAATCCGGCCTCCCGTGGCGAAATGGCATTCGGCAGCTCGATGGTGAGCGTAGTGACGGGATTGTCTGCGGTGACCTGCCAGGACAGCGAGACCTCACCCCCCTGTTGCGCCTGAAGCGCCTTGATCGTCTGGCCATCCGCCTTGAAGATCAGCTGCTGTACCGGCACGCTCGGCGTCAGAAAGACCCGATAGCGTAGCGTCACCCGATTGCTGGCGCCGTGGTTGTGAACCAGCAGGATCGCCTTGCGCCCCTCACTCCATACCCCAAAGCCTTCCGGCGTCGACCAGCCGCTGATCAGCAGATAAGCGGTCTTGGGCAAGGCCTCTACCGCGATCTTCTGGCAGCCCTGGCACGCCTGCAGACCTGGCGCCAGGACGTTCCTACCGTCGATCTTGAAAAGCTGATCACCCGCCTTGAGCCTGACGAAACCCAGGACCTTATCCTCCAGCACATAGACCGTGTCGTCGTCATACCGAGCGGACGCCAGGGCCTTCAGGGTCTTGAGATTCAAGCCATCCTGCTTGCTTTGGCTGGGGCGGGCCAGAACCACAGAGTCGGTCGCCAGGCCCGAGCGATTCGCGAAAAAAGCCAACGGCAGTTGCTCATCCGCGTTGTTATCGAAGGGTACGTGACGCAGCTTGGCGTAACGGCCCAGCTCGGTGCGCCAGAAATCGCTGCGTAGCGCCTGGGTGATATCCGGCGACTTGAAAAAGTAGAAATTCTCGCGCTTGAAGCCTTTGCTGATATCGCCGGCCTGGACCACCAGGGCTACCGCCAGGATGACCGTGGCGACCGCTTTGGCGCGATACCTGACCGTCAAATAGACCAGGCCCACGATGGCCAGATAGGTAAGCGGCCAATAGAACCGCGACGAGCCCCGGAAGGTGGATAGCGCATCCTGCAGTCTGCCCGGCAAGGGCACTACCAGATGGTGATCGAAGAGCTGAATGTTGTTCGTCGTGGCAATCAGGAAAAAGGCGATACCGGCGATCAACAGGCTCAAGGAGGTCGCATTGACGGTGAAACGTCCGAAACTGCGGTAGAGGCTCTTGAGATTCAACAAGACCAGCAGCAGGACGCCTAACCCCCAGTAATTCACCGTTTCGAAGTTGCCCAATCCCAGATAGACATGATCGAACAGGTAGGACCAGCCGTCCGAAATCAAGGGTGACAGCAGGTTGGAGTTGTAGGCGCCATACCCGCCGGCAACGGAGACGTCATCGACGGTGAAGTAACCGGCGACATACATCAGCCCATAGGCGGCGATCAATACAGCCACGGCCTCCAACAGTGCCGGTCGGTAGGCGGTTACCCGTGTCACGACTCGGGCGAGAAGATTCGCGCCCCAGAGGATCATCACGATCATCGCCAAGTAGAAGTGCGTGAGGCAGGCAATGGCGATGAGCAGGCACCACTGCTGCGCCAGATGGCGTCTATCGCGCAACAGGCAAAGATAGATGGCGAACAGGATCAGAAAGTGCGCCATCAGATTGATGTGCCCCACCCGGTGTATCCATGCCGGATTGAAGAGCACCAGGGCCGCGGCCAAGGCCCTGATCGGATAGCTGTCTGAATACAGGCCGACGATTTTCCAGGTGGCGACGGCACTGAGGATGCAGCAGGCCAACAGCCAGAGGCCGAAATACTGGAAACCCTCTGGCAACAGCGGCGACAGGAGCTTGAAGACGACAGCCAATAACGGATTGGAATCGGAAAAGACGATCGAGCTGCTGACTTCCAGACCGTAATGGGGATTCAAGCCTATGATGGGAAAGGTCCAAGGCGAATTACGGAAGAAATCCCACCCCAGATAGGCCTGCAATATGTCGCCATGGCTCAACCATTCGAGGCTGGTCGGATCGAGCATATGCACGTCGAAGACGGCTAGAAAGAACACCACACCGATCGATATCGGAATGAGATAACCCGCTGCCCGTAGTTGCTTGTTCACTTGCCCAACACTCTTTCAATAGCATCCGCAGGATGCCGGCCCGTTTGGAGGCCGTGCATGATCCTCGAATATGTAGTCAGATGATAGAGAGGGTGAGGATTAGCAGGATCACCGCTCAGATCGGAATCGATTGGCAGGTAAGAAATGCCGTCTGCTGTAGCGGGCCAGTCCCTCGCGCCTTCATCTGAGCAACAGGAACATACCGCCGACGATGAACAGCAGGCCCAGGCTCTTGGCCAGGGTGATGGGTTCGGCGAAGAACAGATAACCGACCAGATAGACCAAGATGAAGGTGCAGGCGGCCATGAACGGCGCCACGACCGACAGCTCGTTAACCGCATAGATGCGCACGGTCAGGACGAAGCTCAGTCCATACAAGCCCACCGCCAGGATCAGCATGGGATTGAAGACCTGCTGAATCAAGGAGGTCGGAACACCACCGCGCCCGGCCAGCTTGATGGAGAATTGCGCGCCGACGTTCAGCAACACCGCCAGCGCGACCAGATAGACCGCCTTCATGGCTCGCGGCGCCGTTGCGGCTTCTGGATGTAGATCGGCCGGGCCTTGATCTCGTGATAGATCTTGCTCACATAGTGACCCATGATCCCCAGACTGGTCATGATGGACCCGCCCATGAGCACCAGCAGCACGTTGACGGTGGTAAAGCCACCCTCGGCGGTGCCGGTGAATTTCTGCCATAGCGTGACCAGCAAGAGCAGGAAGCCGATACCCAGGGTCAGGCAGCCCAGCCAGGTCACGATCAGCAGCGGCGCCGTCGAAAAGGCCGTGACGTTGTTGATGGCGTAGCGCAGCAGACTGAGCTTGTTCCAGCGACTGCCTTCACCCGCGCGCGGGGCTACTTCGAAACCGATGGACGTGCCTTCCATACCCAGCCAGTTGATCAGGCCACGGAAGAATCGGTAGCGCTCGGGCAGCTTCAGGTAGAGATCGATGACCTCCCGATCGATCAGCTTGAAGTCCGAATGGCCTTCGATATCGAACCCCGAGAGCTTGCGATAAAGACGGTAGAAACTGCGTGCCAACCAGGCATCCAGAGAAGAGGCGTCGTTACGCTTGTGCTTCACCGCCTCCACTGCCAGAGCGCCGTTACGCCAGGCATCGACCATCTGCGGAATCAGTTGCGGCGGGTGCTGCAGATCGGCGTCCAGCACCACGGCAGCCACGCCCCGGGCATTGTCCAAGCCGGCGTAGATCGCGGCCTCCTTACCGAAATTGCGCGTGAAGGCCACCAGGCGAACGCGCGGATCACTGGCCGCCAGCTCCTCGACCTGAGCGGCGCTGTCGTCCTTGGAGCCATCATCCACCACCACGAGTTCGAGCTCGTGGCCACAGGGTTCGGCGGCGGCCAGGATCTGCCGGAGGTTGGCGATGAGCTGACGACCTTCGTTGTAGGCGGGAACTACCAGACTGATGAGCACAGAATTTCCTATATGAGCGAGGCCGGGCGGTAGCCAAGAGTCACAACCGCCGCTGAATCGAGACATCGGGATGCATCAGTGATCCGGTCGGCGATTATCCAGAAAAGGCCGCTTGAGTAAAACCGCTTCCTGAAGCTGGCGCCGGAAGAGTCAGAGGCCTGTAACTTGGCAGACAGTGCCGATGGACTCTCGACGACACCACTGCGCATAGTGCCCCTGCATCGCCCGCTCGATGCGTTCGCGCGGATAATCCGGGCTGTTCGCACCGAAGACGAACAACTCGCCCGGCACGCGGGGGCGATCCAGAACCTGGGGGCGCTCCGCACAATGGCCCACGATACGTGCCAGGAAGCCGGTGTTGAGCGGCTTGCCATGCAACGCCGTGAAGTACTGCAGGAACAGGGCATCCACGGCCGAGCCACCACAACCGTAGTTGGGCAGCAGATAGACCTTCTCCGCCTGGCTTACCCGGCGATCCCATTCGGCTCTGTCGTGGCTGAAATACGGGGTACGACCGGCCGCCTCGACCACATAGGCGCGGTGATGGCGCATATCGACATACTGCACGGCGACCAGCACCAGCAATGCCAAGCGGTAGACCGGATTGGCCCGGGTGAGGAAGTAGCCGATCGCGGCCAGCAACAAGACGTAGCCCACCGGCCAGAAGAAACGCCCGGAGCCACGGAAGATCTTGGTCAGGGGCTCGATGAACGCCGGCAGCGGGTACTCGAGCACCACCAGATCGCTCAGATAGACCCGATTGGACAAGGCATAGAGCGTCAGCCCCACACAGAGCGTCACCAGCACCCAGTGATGCCGGCACCGTGCCAACAACAGCCGTGGCGCACGCAGGACCATGAAGAGCAGCATGCCCAGCAAGGCGACGCCCAGGTAGTTGTGGCCATCGATCTGCATGCCCGTGGCATCGAGCACCAAGCCCTGCGACGGCAGGAACAGGCTCGGCGCCAGCTGGGTACCCAACAGGGGCGACAACAGATTCATCGACGACTCGACGAAGCCCACCTCCGAGGGCGGCAGGCCACCGGCGACGTCGAAGTAGCCCAACAGGTAAAACTCCAGCGCCAGCAGCGGTAACGGAGTCACCAGCACGGCCAGCACACGGAACCACGACAGGTCGCCCCGCACCCCCACGGCCAGCCATACCGCGCCATAGAGCGCGAAGACCATGGCCAGCAGATAGGGATGGATAGCGCCGGCCAACAACAGCAGACCCAGACTGCCGACGAACAGACGACGAGGCGTCAGCGTTGCGCGATCCCAGCGCAGATAGAGGCCCAGCATGAAGATGAGCAGAAACTGCGCATGCAGAGCGGCATGCGGAATACGGATCATCAGCGCCGGCATCATCAGCGCGAACAGGCAGCCCGCGACCAGCGCCACCGGCGTATGACCGCGGTAGACAGCCGCCCCATAGGCCCCTGCCACGCCTTGCAAAACGTAGCAGCCGAGAATCCAGACACCCAGGTAATGGGCATCCGCGGGCAGCCAGCCGCTGATCAGCTTGAAGGGAATGGCGGCCAGCGGAATGATGTCGGCGTAGGCGGCCGAAGCCCCCTCCGGCGCATTGAGCAAGGCCGTATGCAACAGCGGGAAACGCCACTGGTCATGAACAAAGGCCCAGATCCCGGTGATGTGCTGCGTCGGGTCCGTGCGGGTATCGAAGAAAAAGCCCGAGTGGCCCGTCAGAAAATCCAGCGGAAAGAGGCGCGCCACGTACAGCACGCCCAGCAACAGGGCCAGGCCGTAGTAGGTCACCCGGCCCAGAGGCCGGTCCAAGACGGCCAGGCGGCCGGTATAGACAGTCATGTCTGCTCCTGCAGGCGCGACCGGCCTACACAGTCCACGTCGAGTTGATGTCCGGATAGCTCAGGGCCGTGAATAACCCATCGACCCGGCGCGAGATAGTGGGCCAGGCATGGCTTTCCAGCCAAGCCCCCTGACGCGCCGGCCGCGGTTCGAGCAACTGCTCGCGCAGGCCGGCGGCGATGGCCTGAGCATCGGTGCCCGGCAAGCGGTACACGGCCTCGTCCACGTCCTCGAAGATATCCAACGGCGTGCAGAGCACCGGCTTGTTGGCGAGCAAGCCCCAGCGCACCGCGGCACTGGAGGACTCCTGGGTGTGCTGGTAGGGGAATACCACCACCTCGGCCAGCCCGAGCCAGGCCAGGGACTCGCGGTCGTCGAGGAAGCGGTCGATCAGCTGGGCGCGGCCCGCCAACCCCAGCTCCATGATGCGCTGGCGGCACTCGGCGGCCAGGGCGGCGCTTTCCGGTACCGGATACTGGGCATTCACCAGCAGCAGATAGAGGCTGTCGTCCAGCGGCGCGACCTCGGCGAAGGCTTCGATCAGTTGCAGAATGCCCTTGGGCGGCAACAGGAAGCCATAGCTGGCCACGATGCGCCGCCCCGCCAGGGCCTGCGCCTCGGTCGGCAGGATCAAGTCGGTGGGCGGCGGCATCACCCCATGGGGGAACAGCATCAGGTTGTCGGCCAGGCCGAAATCCTTGAGCCGATTGAGGTCGTGGCTGCTGTGGACCAGCAGGCGACTGCACTCGCGCAACGCCAGCCGCAACTGTCGCAGACTGCGATGATCCCCCGGCCGGTCCAGGTCGGCGGTAGAGTGGAAGGTCACCAGGGTGCGGACACCCCGCCGGTGCAGCTCGTTGAGCAGGCGCGCGAAGGGCAGCAAGCCGAAGAAGCCGAAGTTGAACTGGATCAACAGGATCTCCACCCGCTGCCGCTCGATGGCCCTCAGCAATTCGGTCAAGGCATCATGCCCGCCCTGCTCCCAGACGCGCCTTACCTCGGGCTGGTCCGGATTGATCAGCTCGACGTGGCGGTTACCGAAGATCAGGGTCGCCGCCAACGGACCGGCGATCAGTTGCTGGCTGTAGCCGGCGATACCGCAGGCGCTGTTCCAGGTGGTGACGGAGCCGACCACGGGTTGCGGCTTGAGGGCCGGTCCGGCAGCGATCTCGCGCAGTGCTGCGCGGGTACGTTCGGCCACGGCATCCCAGGTGTACTGCTCGCGGATCAGGCGGGCAGCGCGCGTGCGCCGACCATGGGTGAAGGCCTCCCAGCGCCCCTCGCGACGGGCTTGCAGGAAGTCGCCCAGCAACCGGGCGAGATGCCCAGCATCGGGCTCGGCCCACAGCGAACCGGACAGCTGCATATGGGTCCGCGCCCGGACGAAGCGGTAGTCGATCAACCAGCTGGTCGCGGGAGTGCAGAAATCGCGCTGGCCGCCATGGCCGGTGGTGACCACGGCACAGTCGTGCAGCATGGCTTCCGCCAGGGGCAGGCCGAAGCCTTCGCCGCGGCTCGGCGCCACCAGCACGTCGGCCCAGTCGTACAGCGCCCGGACCGCGCCTTCGGAAACGTCCTGATTGATCAGTTCCACCGCCGGCGCGGCCGGGTGGCGGGCGCGCCAGTCCACCAGCTCCTGCTCGATATCATGGTGCGGATTGGGGAAGGTCTTGAGCAGCAGCACCACGTCGTCCGCGGCGGTGAAGGCCTGGGCATAGGCCTCCAGCAGGACGTCGACGCCCTTGCGCGGAAAACAGGACGACAGGTGCAGCAGCTTGAGCGTGCCTGCCGAACCCGGCAGCGACACGGGCAACGCCGCGGCGTCCACCGGGGTGCGCAGCACATGGTCGACGCCCAGGCCAACGGTGACCACGGGCACGTCGACGCCATTGTCCTGCAGCACGCGGGTGACGTAAGACGACATGCTGGTGATCAGATCCAGCTGACGATTGAAGCCGTTCACCGCCTCGGCGGGCAGCAGCGACTCCTCCCAGCCATAGCAGGACAGCACATTCAGCGCTCCGCCCATGTCCGTCACCCGGGGTGGGTAGAGCAGGCGCAGCACGGCGTCAGCCGGCTCGTCCGCTCGGGCCAGCGCATCGGCGAGTTCGGGGTGGGCAGAGAGGAAGTCCTGCGCGACGGGAATAGGTCCTGGCCCTTCGGTGAATCTCAGGGCGATCCGGGCAGCGCTGCGATCCAGGGCGGCGGCCAGCTCACGATTGACCAGGGCCAGGCTGTAGGTGCCGGCAAAAGGCCCTTCGAGACGAATAGCCACACGCGGCGTGGCGAGCGCAGGCAGCTGCAGACCACGAGCGGCCAACAGGGCTACCAGCCAATCATGCAGGCCGGCCCAGGTCCAGCGACGGGCCTGGGCCAGGGTGCGCTGGCTGAGTCGGTTGCGCAGCGTCGGGTTATCCATCAGCCGGGCCAGGCAAGCGGCAGAGGTCTCCGGCGCGGTCGCGGTGAGCCGTTCGTAGCCCTCGCCGAGGATTTCCCGCGCCAGCGCGCTGTGCGGATGAGCCACCAGGGGAATACCCAAGGCCAGCAGCCGGAGCAGCCACGCCGGATCGGGGGCGGCATCCAGGCTGAAGGCCAGGTCGGCCACCGGCAATGGAGCGGCAGCAGGAACCGCCAGCAGCGTCACCTCGTGACCCAGATCGGCCGCATCCAGCGCGGCCTCGGGCAGGGCATCGCCATAGAGACACAGCCGCCAGGGTCGGGCGGTGCTGGCCTCGGCCAGGCGGCGCAACGCCTGGCGCGCCTCCTCGTGGCAAGCGTCCTGGACATGCACCAGCAGGGTAAAGGGCCGCGGCCGGTCGAAGTCCGGCGGAGTGGGCACTGGCGGCAATTGCGGAAGATAGTGAATCGGCACGGTGATGTCGGCGGCGAACAACCACTCGCGCAGCTCCGGCTGCAATACCACGATGCCGGCCAGCGCCGGCTGCTCCCGGCACCAGCGGCTGAGCGCCTTGAGTTCGGCGGCGGCATCCAGCACCAGGACCAGCCGGCCTCGAGTACCGCGCAGGCGCCGCCGCAAGGCGGCATCCGGCAGACCGAATAGCAGCAGCAGGCTATCCGCCGTGAGCGGCAGATCCGCCTCAGCGCCACGTTCAGCCTGCCCTGCGAGCGGTACGGCGCCCAGGATGTCACTGCGCAGCCCGGCCTGGCGCGCCTGCTGGCGCCAGTTCAGCAACTGCTGCCACGTCGCGTCCGGGAGCGGCTGCGCGAGTTGAAAGTAGAGTTGCTGCACAGGCCCGTGCCGTTCGCCGCTCATAGGACCGCTCGATAACCGACGACTGCATAGGGCTGCCACCGTGGAGCCGGGTCCGCAACGGCCTGGCAAGCCGGCGGCGTTTCCACGGCCACCCGGGTGAAACCCTTGAACTCATAAAGGAAGGTCAACAACTCTGGCGGCAGCGGACGCCCATGCCGCGGATCGATCCAGAAGGCATTGGCACCGTCCGCTGCGCCAGGATGCGTCGCCTGCAACAGCAACAAGCCACCGGGTGCCAGTACCCGCTGGGCTTCGTCGAGCAACAGGGAGAGACGCGCCGGCTCGAGACGGTCGGCCAGCACCAGCGAACAGATAGCCCCCAGACTGGCAGCGGCCTGCTGTTGCAGCCAGGCGAGGCTGTCCTGGCAAACCACCTGCAGGCCGCGCTCAGCCGCACGCTCAGCCGGCTCGGCCAGGCTTTCCACGCCCTGGGTGGTCAAGGTGGCCGGCAGATTGGCCAGCCACTCGCCGGCGCCACACTCCAATTCGACCAACGGCAAGCCGTCTCGCAGTGGCTGGCACTCTTCCAATAACGGCAGATAGTGACCATGGAGGCCACGCAAGGCCTGGGCATCCAGGGCGAAACGCTCCTCCAACGCCAGCAGCAGGCCAGCCGGCACGCTGGAGGCCGCTGGCGCACTCGTCAGCGGCACGGCGGGCGTCGCCGCCTCCAGCAGACTCAGGCGGCGACGCAGATCCTGGGCGATCCAACGCTGTCGTTCCAGCTCAGCCAGGTGCGGCTCGGAGAGCTGATCCTGCAGCCCCTGCCAACGCTGCTGATGCCATTCGAGCAGATGACTCTGCTGCTGCAGCAGAATGGCCTGCAACGCCAGCTGCTGTTGCCAGCGGTGATAGCGCGCATTGTCGCGCTGCTGGCGCCCCGGCAGACCGAGCACGTCGAGCAGCAGGCTGAGCAGCCGACCGACGACCGGCAGCCGCCGTAGCCGAAGCTTCAACGCGGCACGCCGCAGCCCGGGCGCCGGCGCCGCCTGGCGCTGCCCTTCCGGGCTGGCCTGGATGGCGGCGAGCAGATCGTAGCGATCCTCGCCCCCGCGCAGCCGGGACAGGTAGTGATCCAGCCGCGCCGGCTCGATGGGATGCCCCGTCAGATAGCGATAGGCCGCCCGCACCAGCGCCTCATCGTCCAGCTCCGCCAGGGCCTCCCAGCTCACCTCGGCCGGCTCCGCCACCGGCTGCAAGGCGCGGGTGCGCTGGCGGATGTCCTCGATCAGGGTGGCGAGGTGAGCATCGAGACGGGAAAGATCCAGGTCGGGGCCAGGGGTAGACATCGAAAGGGCGCTCGGTCGGACAGGGGAAGGATGGCCAGGCCATCGCGAGAAGACGGCAAGGATACCCGCTCAGGCGCCCAGGATGAACGCCCACGCCATTCCCGCTCCCAGACGCCTCGTCGGGACAGCATCAAGAAACGCCGGATGTCGCCGATGCAGCAGAGGATGACGAATCGCCGCCGCCCTGGCATAGCCTTTGAAAAGGGGTGGTAGGCGTCAAGAAAGCGCCAGACCTTGGCTGAGGACAGTCGCCAGAATTTCGTAGTTGGCAGGCCGGGCAGGAGCCCGGTGGGCAGCAAAATCCTCCGGTACCCTCATGACCCTTCGCAAAAGCTTCGCCGCCCTGGGCGGCCTCCTGACCCTCGGCACCCTGCTGGGCATGGCCGCGCCGGCCGCCCGCGCCGTCGAGCTGGTCGGCCTCAACCTCTCCGGTGCCGGTTTCGCCAGCCAGGTGCTGCCCGGCCTCAACGAGCGCAACTACATCTTTCCGGTGGAGGCCTACTTCCAGCAATGGCGGGCACGCGGCGTCAAACTGATCCGCTTCCCGATCATCTGGGAACGGCTGCAACCCAGCCTGGGCGGCGCCTTCGACCCGACCTATGCCGCGCTCATCGACCGCACCTTCGGCTATGCGCAGAACAACGGCATGCAGATCATCCTCGACCTGCACAACTACATGAGATACCGCGGCACGGTGATCGGCACCGGCGGCGTCACCTATGGGCACTACCAGGACGTGCTGACCCGCATCGCCCAGCGCTGGAGCAGCCAGGCCTCGCTCTATGGCTACGACATCATGAACGAGCCCCACGATGCCACCGCCCAGTGGCCCATCGCCGCCCAGTACGGTATCGATGGCGTGCGCAGCGTGGATAACGTGCGGCCCATCTTCATCGAGGGCAACGGCTGGGCCGAGGCCACCCGCTGGCCGCAGTGGAACGATTCTCTGCTCGCCCTGCGCGATCCGGCCAACAACCTGGTCTTCGAAGCCCATACCTATTTCGACGGTGACGGCGGGGGCGGCAACTACGCCAATCCCAGCGCCGCCGCCTTCCCGGACGACTACGGCGTGCAGCGGGTGCGGCCCTTCGTGGAATGGCTGAAGAAGAACGGCAAGCGCGGCTTCATCGGCGAATTCGGCGTGCCCGACAGCGATCCGCGCTGGAACGTGATCATGGACAACATGCTCGCCTACCTGAAGCAGAACTGCATTCCGGCCACCTACTGGGCGGCCGGCCCCGGCTGGGGCAACTACAACCTGTCGGTGGAACCGGTGAACGGCCAGACCCGCCCGCAGTGGCCGACGCTGGCCAAGTACCTGGACGGCAGTAGCTGCAGCAACTTCGGCCCCGGCGCCCAGACGGCCAAGACCGCCACCCAGGCCGATCTCAACGGTATCCAGCAGCTGTATCTCGCCTATATGGGCCGCGCCTCCGACCTCGCCGGCCTGCAGTACTGGGCCAACCGGGTCGCCTCCGGTGAAATGAACGTCGGCCAGATCGCCGCCAGCTTCACCGAAAGCCCTGAATACCGCGGCCAATACCAGGGCCTGGATAACGCGGCCCTGGTGAGCAAGGTCTACAGCAACGTCATCGGCCGCAGTGCCGAGACAGCAGGGCTCAACTACTGGGTGGGCGAGCTGAACAACGGCAACGTCAAGCCGCAGACCCTGGTACTGGCCATGGTGCGCGGCCTGGGCGACAGCGACAAACAGAACTTCGATAGCCGCACCGCGGCGGCTTTCAGCAACATGAAGTGAAGTAGCGACGGCAAGTCCGCTGCGACGCTTCGCTCTCGGCCCTTTCCGATCGCGGCAGGGATGCCGCCGTGAGCTGAGAGACAGACGCAAAGGGCCGCTCCAGAGCGGTTGAACCTTTTGCCCTGGGCAGGCCTCCAGCACGCCGCCGCCTCAAGGAAAATCCGTCATGCAGGACGCCATCGAACGCCTCGTCACCGTGATCAAGGACGTGCGCCGCGACCTGGCCAACGGCGGCGGCACCCTGGATGCCGCCTGCACCTCCGGATCTAAAACGCCGTGGCGCCCGTATTCGGTGCTACGGGGACTAGCAGCCGCAAAGCTGTCCGCCCCTAACGACGCCGACATGGCGTAGGTAAGCCCGGGACGGCTAAAGGACGATGCGCCGCTCACCTTGCTACAGGCAAAAGAAAAGGCCGCGCCGCGTCCGGGTTGGCCTCTAGGAGATGCAAGGAAAGTCGAGGGCTCTTGGGCACCTCGTTATCGGCGATAGGAAACCGAAATTTGGTCATGCGTTCAATCCAGAAACGGCGCCCGTGCCAAGGTTTGCTATCGATTTAACGAATTTATTAAAAATTGAGGGCTAAGAGATTAAATTGCAATGACAGCCGACGAGAAGCGGGGCGTTGTCAATCGATAAAATACCGCAGCTGGAGGGCTGCAACCCGTGGCCAGCGCGGCTTTGAAGCGGATTAGTCTCAGCCATTTCCGCAACATCGGGAAAGCATTGCGTCGCAGTATTTTTTGCTAACGCGGCTTTTGCTCAAAGCTTGGGATCGGCCATAGCCATGAAGGCTAACCACACCGTCTCGCCTCTTACCTTTGGCCCTGGTTTGACGCCTAGGCGCAATGAAGCGAAAACAAAAGATATTCTTGGATGACGGCTATGCTGCCAGCGCAAATTGGCTAGATGACTCGCTCGGGCAGACAATATCCACATACCACGCAGCCTATCGACGCACATCCTTTTGACCAGGCGGCGTATAGCTAGTATCGCGTACAAACCGGCAGAACGAATCGTTTAAAACATTTTGCTTTTGAGGAAGCAAAAAAACGGAGAGCCGAAGCTCTCCGTTTTTGAGACTAACTGCTTATTAGGAAGCAGTCAGAACGCCAGCGTTAGCAGCGAAGGAGCCCTGATAGCCGGTCAGCTCGATCAGGCCATCGCCGGTACCCACGTTAGTATCGTTGCTAGCATGCAACACGTAGGTATTACCACCGTATTGGAAGGTGGTGACGTGTGCACCTGCGTTGCCGGCAAGGGCAGTCACGTCATTCACAGCAGCCTGAGTGGCGGCCAGCAGAGTGGTAGCCTGGGCTACGTTGGCAGCGCCAGTGCTACTCAGAGCTGCATAGGTGTCGCCGCCATTGAAAGCGCTCAGGTCCAGTTTCTCGCCCGCACCAAAGTTAGCAACTTTGATCAAATCCGCAGCCAGCAGCGCAGCGGTGGTACCGCCAGCAGCGGTGTTGTGCAGGTTGGTGAAGGTACCAATCTTCAGGGTGTCGTTGCCAGTGCCCAGGTCGATCGTGGTAACGTGAGAAGTGCCACCATTGGAAGCTGCGGCATTCAGGGTAACCAGATCGTTACCAGCGCCAGCGCTAGCGGTCAGGTTGGCATTGCCAGTGGTCAGGGTCAGAATATCAACACCGTCGCCGGTGCTAACGGTCAGAGCGGCCGAGCCAGCGGTAGCCGTAACGGTATCGTTGCCAGCACCGGTATCAACAGTCAGGGCAACAGCGTTGGCAGCAGTGGTAGCGACGGTCAGGGTATCTGCACCGGAGCCAGTTTTCACGCTGCTCAGGTTAGCCAGGCCGGTCAGGTCAGTCGCACCAGCAGTAGTGAAGCCAACGCTGGAAGCCGAAGCGTCGATGGTCTTCAGAGCCGTCAGGTCGGTCAGGCCCAGGGTCAGAACCTTGTTGGTAGCAGTAGTGCTGGTGTCGATGGACGATACGTTGAAGGTAAGAGTATCGACGATCTTGGTGGTGCTGGCCTCGGTCAGGGTCAGCGTCTCGGCGCCATTGGTAGTACCAGTGAAGGCAACAGAGGTGGCCTTGTTGGAGGTAGCGGTAGCACCGATGACGATTGTTGCAGCACCAACAGCAGCGTCCAGCTTGATGGTACCAGCGGTCAGAGCTTTGAAGTCAGCGTTAGTATTGACGCCATTGCTCGGAAGAGCAGTAGCATTGGCTTTCAGCGTGGGGCTGAGAATAGCTTGCAGGTTGGTGCTGGCATTAGCATAGAACTGCGCAGCAGCTTGAGCTTGAGTGATACCGCTGTTGGCGGTAGCAACTGCGGCCACATAGTTAGCAATGGTGGCGTTGGTATAAGGGTTATTATTGAAGGTCACGCTTACAGAGTTAGTAGCGTTGATAGTCTCTTGAGCAGAGGCGGTAGAGCTGAGAGTGCTGGTAACAGAGGCAGCGAACTGTACCTTGTTGTCCAGGGTCAGACGGTCAGTACCGGTGGCACCGTTGGTCAGAGCCAGGGCCATCTTGCTGACGGAAACGTCGGCGCTGTTGTTCCAGTAGGTCAGTTCGTTGCTCTGAGCGGAGCGACCGAACAGGTTCTGGTACAGCTTCTCGATGGTCTGGAGGCGAGTCAGGCTGCCGTAGGTGGCGGTGTACTCGGTCTGCTGAGCGAAAGCGGCGCTGACTTGGTCAACGGTGGCGCTGGTCTGGGCGGTCCAGTAGGTCAGGCCAGCCGGCTCGGCGGGACGACCGAAGTAGGCCAGGTACAGATTCTGAACTTGGGTAGCGGTAACAGCCATTTCCTTGCATCTCCTAAGATTTGTCGAATTCGACTACAGGCCTTCCGTCATTGGATGGGTGCCCGTCGGCCCCGGCCTGTTGCCTCACCCCAACTACTGGGGCGAAGCCCCCATGATGGGTTTCGTTTCGATAACGGCTTTGTAAAGGGGTTCACATCCTGGATGTGCGCCTGTCGTACAAAGCGGCGGTATCGGCAGCAATCCTACACAGACCTTTATGACGGGAACAAGCGTTTCTTCAGAGCCTTTAACGCTTTGGACATAACAAAGTCGCGCGGCGAGACCTCAGGCCTCGACAGGAGGCGGTAGGCGCTGCTAAAGAGGCTCAAGTTAGCGAAATGTCGGTATAGGTGGCGGATTCACCGGCCAAAGTGCTTAAAACCGCGGGGAAAAGCCCGAAATCCGACGCCAAAGGCTCGCCTGCCAACCGGAGGAAGGAAGACCACTGGCTCCAGGTTTCTGACCGCCTGCGGTCACTGCCCTGGTTGTCGTTCAACCAGTGGTCGTGCAGGGTTGCGGACGAACGGTTCTTCAAATGAAGGGTATTGGCCACGGAAAAGCGCAATTTTCGCTCAAGACTGGCCAGTTGCTGCCATTCATGAGCGGTCAACGGCAGGGGGCTGCCACCTAAGAAGCTCTAAAGAAGCCCCTGCTGCGTGACTGGAGCAGGGGCTTTTGCATAACGGCCGGACCGCTGGCTTATGGCCGCCGAGCGATCACTGCATAGTCCTGCGGACCATAGAACCAGCGGTCGCAATGACGGGCCACTTCGCTGTCTTCGTGCAGGCGGTGCTCGGGTTCCACGGCGTTGATCTTGTGGATCTCCACCTGGGCGTAGCCCTTGAACTGCACCAGGAATTCGGTGAAGGCCGGTGGCAGCGGATGGATATGGGTGGGATCGGTCCAGAAGTAGTTGGCCGAGGTGACGATGTTCTCGGGGTTGGGGGTCTCGAAGAGGATCAACCCACCCGGTGCCAGGGCGTGGAGGCAGACGTCGAGCAGCTGGTTGAGGCGCTCGAATCCCAGGTGCTCGATGACGTGGAAGGCCGAGACTGCGCCGATGCTGCCGCCCGGCTGGGCGGCCAGCCAGGCGATGGCGTCGGTGTGCTCGGCGGGCAGGCCGCGGGCGCGGCACAGTTCGACGTTGGTGGCGTTGAGGTCGATGCCCAGACGCTGCACCGCGGGCGGCAGCAAGGCCAGCCACTCGCCCCGCCCACAGCCGATGTCCACCAGCGGCAGGCCCTGGGCCAGGGCCGGGTTGGCGGCGATGGTGGGTAGATAGTAGGACAGCCGGGCGTTGATGGTTTCGGCGCTGCCGCGGAAGCGGTCTTCGAAGGCCAGGTAGAAGCTGTCGGGCACGGTGCCGCTGGGCAGGTTGCTGGCAGGGACTGCGGCGGCATCCGTCGCGGGCGCCTGGATCGCGGGCGCGACTGCCGTCTGGGGGGCAGCCGAGCGCGGGGCGTTTTCCAAGGCGGTCAGGCGGGCGCGGAGTTCCTGATTCAGGTTCTCGGCCAGGCGCAGGCGCTCGCGCAATTCGGCCAGGGCCGGATCAGGTGTGGCCTGGCGGGCGGCGAGCACCTGTTGTTCGGCGCTGAGCACCCGGTAGTGCTGCTCCTGGCGCTGGATATGGGCTTCCAGGCGTTCATGCAGGGCCAGGTGGCGGGCGGCGTCGCGCTGTTGGCGCTGGGCGTTGGGGCAGCGGCGCAGCAGGCTGCCGAGCAGGGGTAGCTGGCGGCAGCGCCAGCGCAGGCACGCGCCGCGCAGACCGGCTACCGGGGCGCCGTGCGCCCGGCCTTCAGCGGAGTCGCGCAGGCCGGCCAGGAGTTCGAGCTTGTCTTCACCCGCACGCAGGCGCTGCAGATGGTGCGCCAGCCCTTCGGGATCGATCTCGCGACCCAGCAGGTAGGGATAGGCCGCGCGCAGCAGCGCCTCACCCTCCAGGCTCAGCAGGGCGTACCAGGGGGCGAGTTCGGGACGGGAAGCGGGCATGGCAGAACCTAGGCGGGCTGGGTAACGGGGGTCACGTCGTGCAACCCGGCGGAAAGATCGCACAGGCCACCGAAGACCGAGCCCAGGATGCCGGCCACCTCGAAGCGGATGCAGTTGTCCCGCCAGTGGTAGCAATGGCGGGTGTGGTCGGGGCCTTCGTGCAGGGCCAGGGTCAGGGTGTACTTGCCCGGGGCGAGGCGCATGGGGAATTCGTAGCGCAGCACCCGCTCTTCCCCGGCGGCGAGCACCAGGGGCACGCCGAGCAGGAAGCTGTTGGTGCCGTAGATGTCCTGGCCGAAGCGGTCGCGGATCATCATGCCCAGGGTGGCCTCGGGCAGGTGCTCGCGAGCACTGACGCGGACGTCGAGATGGGCCACGTCACCGCAGGCCAGGGTATCGCTGCCGGAACCCACGCCGCGCAGCACGGCGGACTCGATGCGGGCTTCGCCGGTACCGTAGCCGCTCTCTTCGGCTTCCACTTCCAGTTCTTCGCGGTCGGCGCCGAGCAGCTGGTTGTAGCGATTGACCGCCGCCTCGGGGGTGTCGTCGGCCACCACGCGGCCTTCGCTCAGGACGATGCAGCGGTCGCAGAGCATCTTCATGGCGTTGAGGTCGTGGGAGATGAAGATGATGGAGCCACCGGAGGCACGGAAGGCCTTGATGCGCCTCATGCACTTCTGCTGGAAGTGGCCGTCGCCCACGGACAGGGCTTCGTCGACCAGGAAGATGTCCGGGTCGGCGTGGATGGCGATGGAGAAGGCCAGGCGCATGACCATGCCGGAGGAGTAGGTACGGATGGGCTCGTCAATGAAGCGGCCCAGCTCGGAGAATTCGATGATGGCGTCGCGCTTGGCTTCGATCTCTTCACGGGTCATGCCCAGCAGCAGGCCATTGCCAAGGATGTTCTGCACCCCGGTGAGGTTGCCGTCGAAGCCGGTGCCCAGTTCCAGCAGGCCGGTGACCCGTCCTTTTATATCGATCTCGCCGCCGTCGGGCAGCAGTACCCCGTTGAGGATCTTGAGCAGGGTGGACTTGCCGGCGCCGTTGCGACCGAGGATACCCAGGGTCTCGCCGCTACGCACCTCGAAGCTGATGTCTTCCAGCGCCACGTGGCGGGTGTGATAGCTGCGGCGCAGGAGGATTTCCTTCAGGCGCAGCGCGGGGCGGCTATAGAGCTTGAATTCCTTGCGTACATGGGAAACGCGGAGCATGACGAAGGCCTGCTAGATGAAGTCGCGGATGTCGCGTTCGAGCTTGCGACCCAGAACGATGCCCAGGCCCAGCAGCACGGCACCCGCCAGGATCAGGCCGCCGATCGCCAGCAGATCCGGCCGGCTCGCCTGGATCAGGGCGGCGCGGTAGGCCTCGACGATGTAATAGAAGGGGTTGGCGGCGAACCAGGGGTGCCAGCGCTCGGGCATGATGGTGATGACGTAGACCACCGGGGTGAGCCAGAACCACAGCTGCATGACCACGCCGACGATCTGGCCGATGTCACGCAGAAAGACACTGAGGATGGCGAAGATCAGCCCGAGGGCATAGGCCAGGAGTTGCTGGCAGAGAAAGATCACCGGCCACCAGAGCACGGTGGCGGGGAAATGGAAGCCGATGATCGCCAGGAAGGCGACGAAGAAGCCCATGGAGATGGCATAGAGCACCGTCTCGCTGAGCAGGATGTACAGCGGCAACGACCAGAGCGACAGCCGGACCTTGCCCAGCAGGTGGGCCTTCTCGTGGAACACCTGGGTGATGCGGGTCAGGGTGTTGGAGAAGCAGTTCCAGGCGAGCAACCCGGTGACCAGGTAGACGCTGTAGCTGTACTGACCGAGGGACTGCATCCCCAGCGCATCCAGGCGCATGCCCATGATGTTGGAGAACACCAGGGTGAAGATGAGGATGTTGACCAGCGGCAGGATGAAGGTCCAGGCGGCGCCAAGGACTGACGCGGAATGGCGATCGATCAGATCCTGCCGGGTGAAGTTGAGGATCAGCGAGTAGTTCATGGCAGAGATCAGGAACCGGATTGGCGCCAGTCCGCGAGGACCTGGGCGACGAGGGCGGCAGGCTCGACCCGGGGCTGCCAGCCGGTGAGACGGCGCAGTGCGCCGGCATCGCCGACGGCGCGGGCGATATCGCTCGGTCGCAGCCGGGCAGGGTCCTGCTCGACCTGAATCGGGCAGTTGGCCTGGGCAACCAGGGCGTCGAGCAGTTCCTGCACGCGCAGCGGACGGCCGGACGCGATGTTGAGCGCGGTGCCACTGGGGATGCTTTCGCTGTGACCCAGCAGGGCCACGTAGGCGGCGACCACGTCCTGGACGGCGAGGAAGTCGCGCTGGGCGCTGAGGTCGCCGACGCGCAGCACGGGAGGCTGCTCGCCGCGCTCGATGGCTGCGATCTGGCTGGCGAAGTCGGTGAGCACATAGCCCTTACCCTGACCCGCGCCGCTGTGATTGAAGGGTCGCGCGCGGATCACCCGCACCTTGGAAGTGGCGGCGAACTGGGCGGCGGCGAGGTCGGCCGCGGCCTTGCTCGCGGAATAGGGGTTGAGCGGATGCAGGGGCACCTGCTCGTCGACCTCGGCATGGCGCTTGAAGCTGGCGCCATACATGTCGCCGGAACCGATCTGCAGGAACACCGGAGGCTGTTCGAGGGCGGCGGCGGCGGTCAGCAGATTGAGGGTGCCGTGAAGGTTGATCTGCCAGCAGCGCTCGGGCTGGGCGAAGCTGCCGGAGACGCTGGCGAAGGCCGCCAAGTTGACGATGGCCGCTGGTCGCAGCTGCTGCACCAGGGCCAGGGTGGCAGCCGTATCGCTCAGGTCGAGGGCATGGCCGACGACCTGCGCCTGGCTTGGCAGCGAGCCGTCACGGCAGGTGCCGTGCAGCTCGGCGGCCGGAAAGGCGGCGGCCAGCGCCGGCAGCAGATGGCTGCCGACGAAGCCGCTGGCGCCGGTGACCAGGACCGGCTGACCGGCGAAATCACGCACGGGCGAGGGGCTTCAGGCGTGCCAGGTCGGCTTCCACCATCTCGGTGATCATCTCTTCGAGGGTGGTGGTGGCCTGCCAGCCCAGCTTGGCGCGGGCCTTGGACGGATCGCCCAGCAGCACGTCGACCTCGGCGGGACGGAAGAAGGCCGGGTCGATGACCAGGTGCTTGTCCATATCCATGCCGACCACTTCGAAGGCGATGCGGCACATGTCGCGCACGGTGGTGGTACGGCCGGTGGCGATGACGTAGTCGTCGGCGACGTCCTGTTGCAGCATCAGCCACATGGCCTGGACGTAGTCGCGGGCATGGCCCCAGTCACGCTTGGCGTCGATGTTGCCCAGGCGCAGTTCGTCCTGCAGGCCGAGCTTGATGCGGGCGACGGCATCGGTGACCTTGCGGGTCACGAATTCCAGGCCGCGCAGCGGGGACTCGTGGTTGAACAGGATGCCGCTGCAGGAGAAGAGGTTGAAGCTCTCGCGGTAGTTGACGGTCATCCAGTGGGCGTAGAGCTTGGCGGCCGCATAGGGCGAGCGCGGGTAGAACGGGGTGGTCTCACGCTGCTCGGGCTCCTGGATCAGGCCGTACATCTCGGAGGTGGAGGCCTGGTAGCAACGGGCGTCGGGCTTGATCAGACGGGCCGCTTCGAGGACGTTGACCGCACCGATGCCGCTCACCTGGCCGGTCAGCAGCGGCTGGTTCCAGGAGGTCTTGACGAAGGACTGGGCGCCCAGGTTGAACACCTCGTCGGGCTGGTATTGCTGGAACAGGCGGATCAGACCGGACAGATCGAGCAGGTCGCCATCGATCATCTCGACGTCCTTGGCGATACCCAACCACTCCAGACGTGCCAGGTTGACGTCCGAGGTGCTACGCCGGGGATTGAGGCCTAGTACCTTGTATCCCTTGCCGAGCAGAAACTGCGCCAGATAGGCGCCATCCTGGCCAGTGATACCGGTGATCAGAGCAGTTTTTTGGGCCATCACGATACGGTTCCGAAAGTTATGAGACGAGGTGCGAGCGACTCACACAAAAAAGACTGGCGATGCTATCACAGATATATGGTTAGAAGCGTGCAGCGCTCAACAAGGAGTAGCGCCGAAAAGCCGGCGCCAGACGGCCGCCCTGGCCGACGGATGCCCTGGAGCAGCCGATCTAGAGGGTTAGAATGGCGGAGTTCTTGGCACAAGGAGGTCCTCCTGACATGCGCGAAGTCACCAGCCGTACTGCCCCCTACAGCAGTATCGTTTACCTCGAATCCATCTTTCCCGACGGCTCCATTTTTCGTGGTTCAGGCAGTGTGGTAGGTAGCAACGACGTCCTCACCGCCGATCACATGGTCTTCAATGCCAGCCACGGTGGGGCCGCCGTACAGGTGATGGTCGCACCTGGCGCCTTCGTCAATGGCGCCACGGGGGCCTGGTCGGCCCCGCTGGGCACCTACATGGCCACCAATTGGTCGACCCGGGTGGGTAACTGGGACGCCAATGGCGATGGCCTGGTAGCGACTTCGGAAGCCCAATACGACTTGGCGCTGCTGGGCTTCAACGTCAATCTGGGGTCTACGACCGGCACCCTCACCCCTACACTAGGTAATAGCTCTTCGTTCAACGGCACCGTGTTGGGCTACCCGGGGCGGGGAACGGGTCTGATGGAGGACTCGGGTACCGCGACGCCCTACAGCGGCTACGGCGCCTATCAGTTTTCCACGGGACTGGGCAGCGGAGCTTCGGGCGGCCCCCTGCTGGACAGCAGCGGCAACCTACGCGGCGTGCTGTCTTCGGGTAACGCCAACGATACCCTATCGACCTATGCCAGCCTGGGCGACGTCAGTAACTGGCAGTGGGTACAACGGGCGATCCTCAACAACGACAGCATGGCGTGGAATGCCGGTGCCAATCCGGTAGGTCTGGGCATCAACAGCGGTAGCAAGGACGCCGAACTCTTCTTCCAGGCGCGCCTGTCGCTGGACAGCAATCACCGCGGCAGTCTGTACGGCTACGGCGGCGGTGACATCCTCAAGCTGGATGGCGCGGCGAACACCTACAAATGGCAATCGGCAGGCGACGTCGTGACGCTTACCAGCAACAGCGGTGCTCTTTCGCTGAACCTGCATGACATCAACCTGCTCAACTTCAGTGATCGTAACCTGTATGTGCTGAGCGCCGATCAAGCACAGATCGCCCGCCTCTACAACGCCGCCTTCCATCGGGTACCGGACTATTCGGGACTCGACTACTGGATGCAGGATCACGCCAAGGGCACCACCAGCCAGACCATCGCGCAGTCCTTCACCGCCTCCAGCGAGTTCAAGAGTCTGTTCTCGGGAGCGGACAACCGCACCTACGTTACCCAGCTGTATGCCAACGTCCTCGGTCGTAGCGGCGAGACCGCGGGCATCGATTACTGGCTACATGACCTGGGTAACGGCCTGAGCCGCGCGAACGTGTTGCAGTCCTTTTCCGATTCGGCGGAAAACCAGGCACTGACCACCAGCGCGAATGGCTTCATCCTGTTGGTTGGACAGAGCCAGTGGGCCTGACCGGGCCGGTAAGCACAGCTCGACCTACGGCCCGTCGGCAGTAGGTCGAATGGCAGGGCTGCAATCTTTCTGAAACACCATTGCCGTTAGGCTCCGTCTCCAGTTTTCTCAGACGGATCTGCCCCCATGCCTAGCATTCGCGAAGCGATCAGCAGCTACTACCAGAACATCCTTGGCCGTCCCGCCGATGCCGCAGGGCTCGACTACTGGAGCGCCCAAGTGGACAGCGGTGCCCGGAGTCTCGCTGACGTCGCCAGCAGCCTGGTGCGCTCCACGGAATCCACCAGCGCTGTCGCCCCTATCGTCGCCCTCTATCTGGCCGCTTTCGGCCGGGCACCGGATGCCGCTGGATTGCAGTACTGGAAGGGCGAGTTGCAGAAGGGGCTGTCGCTGGACGAAATCAGCCGGGCGCTGGGTCAATCCCAGGAATTCGCTTCCTCCAGCAGCGCCTCCACTACCGAGTTCCTCAGCCAGATTTATCAGAACACCCTGGGCCGACCAGCGGATGCCGCTGGACTGCAGTACTGGACGGAGCAGTTGACCCATGGCGTCAGTCGTGCCGAGGTACTGGCCGGCCTTGCTCGCTCGGCAGAGGGGCAGGTCCACGGAGAGGTCAAGGCGCAGGTGGCGCTGGCCATCCAAGGCGTCACTGGAAGGGCGCCAAGTCCGCAGGAGCTGAGCAACGCTCTCAATCAACAGGGAACGCAGTCATTGACGGAGCTGATCGGCAGCACTACCTCCCGGCTCATCGCCGCGCTAGACACGACGCCAAGCGTTACCCCCGCACGCTCCGAAACCCTGTTCACCTTCACGCCCGAAGCCGGTAGCCAAGCCGGTGCCTCGGACGCTTCGGGTGTCCTACGCTGGGGGCAGTACCTCATCGTCGGCGATGACGAAAGCAATGTGCTCAGGGTTTACGATCAGCACGGCGGTACGGCGCTTTCGGCGTTCGATTACGGTCGATTGCTAGGTCTGAGCGATGAACTGGACTTCGAGGCCATGACCTTCACGGGCACCCTGGGTAATCAGGGCACCCTCTACCTGACCGGCTCCCATAGCAACAGCAAGAGCGGCAAGGAGGCGCCCGGTCGGGAATTCATCATCAGCCTGCACCTGACCACGGACAGCCAAGGCAGGCCGACCTTCGCCACCACGGATACCCATAGCTTCGCTGGCCTGGTATCCGCCCTGAACGCCTGGGATGCCAGTGGGCAGAGCGGCAAGCCGGCTGGCTACTATGGCTTCAAGACCGCAGCAGGGCCTGGCATCGCACCAGAGAATACCTATGGCTTCTCCATCGAAGGCCTGACCACCTCGCGCGATGACAGCCAACTATGGCTGGGCTTTCGAGCGCCACAGCTGGATAGCGGCACCAGGGACAAGGCACTGGTGGTGGCCATCACCAACTACCAGGCGGTACTGGCCGACGGCCGCGTCACGCCGAACTTCGATGCCATCGAACTGAACCTGGGTGGCCGTGCCATTCGCTCCATCGACAAGGCCCTGGACGGCAGTGGCTATCTGATCCTGGCCGGCCCTTCGAGTAGCGCGTCCACCGCCGTCACCCACGACTTCCGCCTCTTCACCTGGAGCGGCGATCCGCAAACGGCCCCGGTAGAACTGAGCAGCGAGCTGGACTCGCTGCTGGCCGCGACCGGTGGCAGCTTCGAATCCATCGCCTCGCCAGCCAGCATCAAGCCCGGAACCCAGGTACTGCTGCTGCAGGATAACGGCGACACCCTGTGGCCGGGGCAAACTCAGGTATCCAAGGATCTCGCTCCGGCACAGCAACAGTTCCAGGGCAATCTGATCACCCTGGGCGGGGCGCTTCTGGACAATACGCCACCTCATCTGGTGAGCAGCAGTCCGGTCGCTGCAGCTCGGGACGTCCCGACCGGCAGCCTGCTAACGCTTACCTTCGACGAAGGCATCGCCTTGGGCAGTGGCGTCATCCAGTTGGTGGATCAGACGGGTCGGATCGTCCAGACCTTCAAGGCTGGCGATCCCGGTGTGAAGACCGATTTCAATGTGCTCAGCCTGGCACCCACTGACAAGCTGTTGGCCAGTAGCAGCTATCACCTGGTGGTACAGCCGAACGCGGTGGTCGATCACTTCGGCAATGCTCTGGCAGGCACAGAGATAAGCTTCACCACAGCTGCCAAGCCGCACTATGCACTGTTGATCAGCGAAGTGAACTCCAATGCCAAGGGCGGCGATTTCTTCGAAATCTACAACTATGGATCGACCAGTATCGACCTCAGCGGCTGGCGCATGACGGACGAAGCTGGCCAGTTCTCCTCGGCCGTCGCCCTGAATGGCAATACTGTCTTGGCGGCGGGGGCAACCCTGGTGATCGCCGACGTGGCCACCGCCAATCTGGCCGCGTTCAAGGCCGCCTGGGGCTTGAACGGCAGCGTCGCCGTCAGCAACGTCGACGGACCAGGGCTGGGCAAGGAAGATGCCGTGGTGCTGTTCGACGCCCAGGGCAACGTGGCCGCAGCGTTCAACTATGACCTCACGCCGGTGACTGCCAGCGATGGCACGGTCATTACCACCTCGCCAGCGGCGCGGGGTGCCGCCTTCGTCGATGGCGCACACGCCGGTGCGGCCTATGGGGCAGGTGCCAGCGCTTCCGCGGTCTGGGACGGCCTGTCGACCACTCAGCCGACTTACGTCGGAGCCACGTTCGGCCAGGGCGGTAGCTTCGCGCAAGCTGGAGATTCTGCTGCCATAGGCTCACCAGGTATCGCTCTCGTGGGACAATCCCCACAGGCTGCCGATGCGCATTGAGCCGTCACTGCTTCAAGTCGAACGGCGCCGATCGATCTTCCGATTGAGGATGATCGACGTCTGCGTCTGCTTCACCCCTTCGAGATTGCCGATGCGATCGAGCAGATCGTCGAGCTTTTCGTGGGTGGTGCAGCGCAGGAAGGCCAGGTAGTCGAACTGGCCGCTGACGGAGGAGACTTCTTCCACCTCGATCATCTTTTCCAGGGCGCGGATGACGCCGGCAGTGCTGCGCGGCAGGACGCTGATGGCGCAGTAGGCGCGGACGGCGGTCTGTTCCAGTGCGGAACCCAGGCGCAGACCGTAGCCCTGGATGATGCCCTCGCGCTCCAGGCGTGCCAGGCGGGTGACCACGGTGGTGCGGGCCAGGCCCAGTTGGCGCGCCAGGGTGGCGTTGGAGGCGCGGGCGTTCTGTTGCAGCAGGTGGATGAGCTGCCAGTCGGTCGGATCGAGTTTGGTGAACATCGTGGCTGCCTGCCAGGGGCGGGCGTCGGGGTCTGAGCCGCCGACGCGGGAGCCATCATTCTAGGCGGGGCGGCCGAGGGCAGCCAGGGCGGCGTCCAGGGATTCACGTTGCTGGCGTTCGTAGAGCGCCATCTCGTCGAGTACCGGTGCGCCTAGGGCGGCTTCGAAGGCGGCGCGATTGCCGCCGCTTTCGTATTCGTGCTGACTGCAGGCGCCCAGGTTGGACTGGAAGATGCCGGCGGCGCTGACCGGGAGGAAGTCTTCGTAGGTGATGGGGTCAGCAATGAGCTGGCCGGCGGCGATCAGGGCTTCGGGATCGCGGGTATCGGTCGCCGGTTGGCTGCCGGCTGCGGCGCGATAGCGGAACCAGGCCAGACCCTGGCGGCGCAGTTCGTCCCAGCTGTCGGGCAGGGCCTGGAACACCTCGGCCAGCACGCTGGCGTAATCGCTGCCAGCGGCCTTGCTGCGCTGGCGGACCTCCTGCAGCAGTTCGTCGTAGCGCTGGCGGCCGGCCGGCGTCAGGGCCACGCCGCGCTGCTCGATCTCGCCGAAGCGCGCGGTGTGCGAGCCCTGGACTTCGCCCTGGAACAGGATGGGTTCTTCCAGAGCCTTGAAGCTGGTCTGGCGCAGGAGGATGGGGCACTGGCGCCGCGGTGGGCCTTCGATGGTTTCCTTGGGGGCGATGCCATGCGCAGGCATGAGTGCCTGGACGGCGTCGATATCGAGGGTGCGCGGGGTGAGGTGGTTGATGTGGGGGCCCTTGAAGCAGACCACGTCGGCGATCAGGCGGTGGGCGTCGTGCAGGCGTTGGTAGAGGCCGGCGTCGACATTGGCCTCACGGTGCCAGCGGAAGGTCTCCAGGGCTTCCTGGACGAAGGCGTCGGCCTCGGGGTCGGTCAGGCCGCCCTGGGCTTCGGCGCGCTCGATCAGTTCCAGCGCGCCGGGGGTGAAGATACGGCGCTCGGTCAGGACGCGCTCGGCCAGCTGGCGCAGCTCGGCATCCTCGATCAATTCCAGGCGCAGCAGCGAGGTGAAGACGCGGAAGGGATTGCGCTGCAAGGCGGCGGGGTCGACCGGGCGGAAGGCGGTGGAATGCACGGGCACGCCGGCCACGCTGAGGTCGTAGTAGCCGACCGGCTGCATACCCATCACGGCGAACAACCGGCGCAGGGTGGCCAGCTCTGCGGCAGTGCCGACGCGGATGGCGCCATGGCGCTCCAGATCCAGGCGCTCCGCGGAGTCCTGGGCGAACCCCGGTTGCCCAGCGTTCACCTCGGCGACCAATTCCAGCAGGGTGCCGTACTGGGGCACCTCCTGGCGGTACATCGCCGACATGGCCTGGGAAAAGCGGGTGCGGATCAGGTCCGGGGAAAGCAGCGACGCGGCGGTCATGGGAGCGGCTCCTGGCTCAGGCTAGAAGCCGATTTCGACACGCCCGCGCAGGCTGCTCAAGCGATCTTTGCTCATTGGATCATTCCCCAGGGGAATGGGCGGAATGCCCTAGTGATCCTTGTGCTGGCTCTTGGGCTTCTTCACATGATCGGTACCGGTATCGCTGCCCGAGCCGGCGCTGGTGCCATTGTCGGCTGCACCGACGCCGGTGCTGGGCGCCTTTTCCATGCCGTGGGTGCTGGTGGGATCGGGTTTCGCTGGGGTGGCCGGCGGATTGGTCGGGCTGGTCTGGGCGAGCGCGGTGGCGGACAGGCCAAGGCCGAAAATCAGGGCGGGAAAGAGCAGGGTCTTGCGCATGGGAGGACTCCTCGACAGCGGATTCACTCCCTGTTAGGCACCTCCCACACCGGGAGGTGCCGCGCCGCAGGTCAGCTACCGCTGGTGCTGGCCTTGTGAGTCTTCTTGTGGGCCACCTTCTTGTGGTGGGTGGTGGCCTGCTTGCCGGTCTTGGCGGGG
>Ga0157358_1000058_pt1 | contig 40442 bp, 37 predicted proteins | sample AttcapACBM2_FD_111484 | JGI IMG/M metagenome (GOLD analysis project Ga0157358, IMG submission 111484) | Fungus gardens microbial communities from leaf cutter ant in Botucatu, State of São Paulo, Brazil - Atta capiguara ACBM2 | ecosystem: Host-associated > Fungi > Mycelium > Unclassified ... | reverse complement strand
TGGCGATGACCCATGCGAAGATGGGGCGATCGATAAAGAACTTAGCCATGTATCAGCGGCTCCTGTTTAAGACTTCGGTTGGTCAGACTGCGTTTTGGTCACGTCGTCTGCACTCACTTCCTGCGGAGTCACAGTGGCGCCCGCTTTGGCTCGCTGTACACCGGTGGTGATGACACGGTCGCCCTCTTTCAGACCTGCCGTAACCAGCCACTTGTCGCCAACTGCCTGTTCCGTGGTCAAATTACGGGATTCCACTTTATTGTCCGCGCCCACGACCATTGCCGTAGCCTGGCCGGTTGGCGTGCGGGTAACGGCCTGCTGCGGCACTAACAGCGCGGAAGGATTGGTGCCTTCTTCCAGGCGAGCGCGCACAAACATACCGGGCAGCAGCGAATGATCCGGATTAGGGAACACGGCGCGCAGCGTAATGGAACCGGTCGTTTCGTCCACCGTCACATCGGAGAATTCCAATGTTCCGCTTTGCGCGAATTCGCTACCATCCGGTAATAACAGTTTCACTTTTGCCTTACCGTCGGCCTGCTGCAGCTTGCCAGAGTTCAGCTCCTGACGCAGACGCATGAAATCTTCGCTCGATTGCGTGACGTCGACGTAAATAGGATCAAGCTGCTGAACTGTGGCGAGAGCAGTGGTCTGGCCGCTCTGAACCAGCGCGCCTTCGGTCACGGCAGATTTACCAATGCGACCGCTGATAGGCGAAATCACTTTGGTGTAGGCCAGATTGATGCGGGCAGTCTCTACGCTGGCTTTTGCCACCTGTACGGCTGCGGCGGTCTGGCTCTGCGTCGATACGGCGTTATCGTAGTCCTGCTGACTGATATATTTGGTACCCATCAGCGGCTTATAGCGTTTAACGGTCAGCGCGGCGATTTGCGCGTTGGCCTGAGCCTGAGCTAAATCCCCTTTCGCACTGTCGTAGGTCGCCTGATAAGGCGCCGGGTCAATCTGATAAAGTGACTGACCGGCTTTTACATCGCTGCCTTCCACAAAATTACGCTTGAGAATGATGCCCGAAACCTGAGGGCGAACTTCTGCAACACGGAACGAGGAAGTACGACCCGGAAGATCGGTCGTAATGGTTAGCGGTGCGCTTTTCAGGGTAAGTACGCCCACTTCCGGCGCTTTTTGCTGACCGCCCTGTTGTGCGTCTTTGTTATCACATCCCGTTAGCACCAGGCTGCCTGAAAGCATCAGAACGGCCGCCAGAGGCGTTAACCCCCTGTTTTTGTTCATAAATAAACCTCGAGTGTCCGATATCGATTGTTCAATGGATCATAAAATCCATAAACCCATTGCTGCGTTTAAATTATGGTCGTGCTATGGTACATACATTCGCAAATATATGTAAGTGCACCCTGGTTGTTAACATCCCCCTATGGCACGAAAAACCAAACAGCAGGCGTTAGAAACACGAAATCATATCCTTGACGCAGCTATCGCCAGGTTTTCCGAGCATGGTGTAGCGAAAACTTCTCTGGCCGACATCGCCGCCGCTGCCGGCGTAACGCGTGGCGCAATTTACTGGCACTTCAAAAACAAAACCGATTTGCTCAATGAAATATGGGCGCAGTCCGAGACCGGACTGGAGAATATAGAGCTTGAGTATCAATTAAAATACCCATCCGATCCACTCTCTGTTTTACGCGCCATGCTGACTTATGTCCTTGAAGCTACGGTAAGGGATACGCGCAGGCGTGCGCTGATGGAAATTATCTTTCATAAATGCGAATTTGTCGGCGAAATGACCACGTTGCAAATGATGCAGCAAACGTTATATCTGGAATGTTACGACAAAATTGAAGATGTATTGCGGCAGTGCATGACGCAGCAGCAGCTGCCGGGCGAGCTGGATACGCGGCGAACGGCCGTGGTCATGCGCGGCTATATAACCGGTATTATGGAAAACTGGCTGTTTATGCCGGAAAGCTTCGATCTGGCTTCGGATGCGCCGCAGCTGGTAGAGGTGCTGCTTGATACCGTCATGCACAGCCCGGCGCTCCGCAAGGCCGCCTGCTAGGGAAGGGCGCCTGGATTTTCGCCGCGCGCCTTTTTCTCAAAATCTCGTTGCACGATAGCTAAAGCAGCCAGTACCGTTTGCGGCGCGATCTGGTTCTCCTCAAGCAGCATAATCAAATCAACAGCCAGCTTTACTTCTTCTGGCGCGCTTTCCAGCGACATATTCTTCTCCCGATTTAAATACGGAGTTTTTTAGCAACCAATACCATCAGCAGTGCGCCAGCCAGCGCAATCAGCTGCGCTCTGGGTTCCGCTACGGCCAGGCTGCCATAATTAAAAAAGACCCCGATATAGCCGCCGACCAGCGAGCCGATGATGGCCAGCGCCAGCGTCGCTATCAGGCCGCCGGGGCGGCCAGGAAAGACATAGCGGGTAACGAATCCTACCGATAGCCCGATGATTATCCAGGAGAGAAGTCCCATTTGCGATCTCCAGTCAGCTTTTTCAAAAAGTATAGCAACGCCGCTGCGTACTCATTGTCGGTCGCGGTTTTCAATCGCGCGCTCGATTTTTTTTAATGCCAGCAGACAACGCTGTAGCCGCCCCTCCAGCGCCGCGATTTCCTGCTGCAGCTTCCGCTGCTGCGCCAGCGTTTCCTGATGAGCAAGCTGGCTTTCCCGATCGGCGACCATCGCGCGCAGGCGGCGCTCGTAATCCTGATGTTTCGCCAGCTTCTCGTAAAGATTCTCCGGCTCTGGCTCCGGTCTGGTTTCGCTGTTGCGCAGCTTTAGCGTAGCCAGCTCGCGCTGTAGCGCGCTTATCTGCAGCACCACGCGTTCGGCCATCCAGGCAACGCGCTCCGTGCGGTGGCCGTTTACGCTTTGCCTGAGTAAGGCCATACTTTGCCGCGCTTCCTGTAGATAGTCGGCAAGCCGCGTACCGTGGCAGTGAAACAGCTGGCTGTCAAAACGCGCTTTCGCGGTGCGTTGGTTAGCGTGAGGCGCAATTGTCTGCGCCAGTTCTTCCAGCTTTGCTTCCAGCTGCTCAAGCAAATGGGCGCTTTTCATTTTTCTCTCTCCCCTGGTGAGCCGCGCCTATAATACGCTTAATTTGATCGATCTGTGCGCTGGTCTGCTTTTTCCTGAGCGACTCAGGTTGATTAAGGGCAACAAATACGTGGATTTTGCTTCCGACGGTTGCAATTGTCGGACGATTTGCATAGATTTGGTCGTTTTCGTGCGTGGCTTCCCCCGGACACTCCCGTCTTGCTCTGCGACTTCCTCGCCAGAGCAACGAAGCTGCGCGAGTCAGATTTGTATTTACCAGGCATAACACTATGACCGCGACTGCGCAGCAGCTTGAATTTCTTAAAAACAGTATCAAAAGCATTGAGGATTATCCTAAGCCAGGCATTCTGTTCCGTGACGTCACCAGCCTGCTGGAAGATCCAAAAGCCTATGCACTCAGCATTGAACTGTTGGTTGAACGCTATCGTGATGCAGGTATTACTAAAGTTGTAGGTACCGAAGCGCGCGGCTTCCTGTTTGGCGCGCCGGTGGCTCTGGCACTTGGCGTAGGCTTTGTGCCCGTACGCAAGCCGGGCAAGCTGCCGCGTAAAACCTTCGCTGAAACCTACGAGCTGGAATACGGCACGGACTGTCTGGAACTGCATTGCGATGCCATCGGACCGGGCGACAAAGTGCTGGTGGTAGACGATCTGCTGGCTACGGGCGGCACGATTGAAGCGACCGTCAAACTGATCCGTCGCGCAGGCGGCGAGGTAAAAGACGCGGCGTTTATCATCAATCTGTTTGATTTGAGTGGCGAAGCGCGCCTGAAGGCGATGGGGCTGGAGTGCTTCAGCCTGGTGAACTTCCCCGGTCACTAAGCCGTTGCAGAAAAAAAAAGGCTGGCGCTTGCCAGCCTTTTTTTATTTAAAATTTTATGTTGAAGGAGGCCGAAACCGCCTGAGCAGTTTCGTGCGACGATTTTTGCAGGTCGTAATGCAACCCATAGGTCAGATCGCCTTTTTGCAGCACCGCGCCCGTGCTGAAGCTGAAAGCCGAACCGTCGGCAAGCCGGGACTCGCTCCAGCCCGTGCCGCTAACGTCGGCCATGCTGACGCGGGTACCGTGAGTGGTATCGCCGGTGGTGGCGATAAATGAAAGATCCATTCTGGGCTTCAGCGTATAGCCCGATTCGTACTGAAATTCGCGAGCCAGGCTGACTCCCAGCGGCACCGACCAGAGCGAGGCCGAAGCGGCAGCGTTATTGAACAAGGATTTACCGCTGCTTTTCGCCGTAAAGCTATTGGTTTTCAGCCGGGTGTAGCGCAGGCCGATATGCGGCATCACATCCAGATATTCCAGGTTGAACAGATACTCCGCCGTCAGCCCGGCGCTTATGATGGTTGATTTCGCTTCGCCTGAGAGGGTTGGGTAGCCCGCAGCCGGAAGCGACATCTTCATATCATGGCTCACCCGCGAGTAGTCTACGTCAGCCACCAGATCCCAGTTATTGTTCAACCAGCTGCCGTACAGGGAGCCGCCCCAGAAATCCAGGTCGTTTTTCACCGGATAGAGATTACCGCTCGTCCTGCTTTTTCCCCGGCCGGTATGCAGTGCGCCGCCGGTTTTCAGGATCGCGCCCTGTTGCGTAATCAACGTATCTTCAGCGCCGATAAAAGCGCCGCCCATACTGGTTTTACTTTTACTGTCAAAACCGCCAGCGCTATAGCCTTTCAGACGGGCGTTATCGTAGAACAGCGATGTCCACAGATTAAAGCCTTCTTCCGGCGGCGTACCGTCAAAAAGATGTTCGCTTTGGGAAAGATGGCGGGCGAGGGCGCGGGTCGCGGCAGACATCGTCTGATAGCTGGCGCCTGCAACGTTAGCCACGGAGGCGAAGTTAATGGCGGATTCCACCAGGCGTGCAGCGGTCGCGGCATCGCTGACGTAGCGCACGTCCATCGTTTGTGAAAGGAACTGCTGAGCAGCATTGTCGGAAGCCGTGTTTACCCCAACTTCAGCAGTCATCGCCTTAAGCAGCTTTACCGAGCCGGCAGAGAGCTTCGGCAAGGCAGCGCTGTAATCGGCATTGCCGAGCGTAAGCAGCGTTCCTTCTGCATTGGTCGATGAAGTCGCCATTATCAGACGGCTGGTGGTATTAATGTTCGCCTGCTGCCAGCCGGGCGTCGTCAGGGGGTTTGCTCCTGTTGCTATCGTAAAACTTTCACCGGCGGCTACGCCATCATCCGTCAGCACCAGCAGGCTGGCTTTATTGTCAATCTGCGCATTGCCCAGCGCCAGCGCGACTTTGCCGGAGTCTATGTAGGATCGGGCATGGATCACCGTTAGCGAAGAGGATCCTAATCCCTGCGTTGCCTCATCGCCGCCGATCCGCCAGGCGAGCTCGTTGCTGGCGAAATCGATCGTGCCGTCGCCGCTCAGGATCAGCTTGCCGTTCCAGCTTGTTTGCAGCGCTTGCTGAAGCTGCGCCACGCTTTCCTGCCAGTGATGCGCGTTCAGCTCCGTAGAGCCAAAAACGATCGAGCTGTCGCCGCTGACGGTCAGCGTTCCCTGCGTCGCCTCCAGCGTTTTACTGGTAAAGGTGCCGCCGCTGACGATCAGGCTGCCGTTGTTCAGTTCCGTATTATTGACCCGGAAAGTCCCGCCGCTCTGCAAATAGCGCCCGTCTGCCGTTGAGGCGACGCCGGTCAGCGCGTTCCAGACCGTGGCGGTGCCGATAGCCAGCGTGCCGGCGGTAAAGGTGCCGCCGCGCAGTTCCAGCTGGCCCGTGCCGCCAGCGCCAGCTGTCTGCGCCCAGGCGCTGCTGTTTAATACGCCGTTGTGGCTGCCGCTGGCCCCGCCGAGCTGAACGGTTGTACCGATTTGGCCGCTGCCGCTGGTGAAGATGGCGATACCGTTGCCGCCGTTACCCGCTTTGCCGCCGTTGCCCGAGCGACCTTTGGCACCGTTGTTGCTGCCGCCATCGCCCGCATCGCCTCCCTGGCCGCCCAGCTGTAGCGTGCCGCCGTTGTTGAGCGTACCGCTGTTAAACCACAGCGTACCGGCCGCGCCGTTGGAAGCATTGCCGCCACTACCGGCGGCGGCGCTGCCCTGTAACGCGCCGCCGTTGCCGCCGCTGCCGCCGTCGCCGCCAAGAGAGATGCCGGAGGTCACGGTCAGCGTGCTGCCTTCCACCGTCAGCGTGCCGGTGCCGGCCTGTCCGGCGTTGCCGCCCAAACCGCCCTGGCCGCCAGCTGCGCCTTTTCCGGCTGCCGCAACGCTATCCGCCGCGCCTGCCTGGCCGTTGCTGCCGCTGTTGCCGCCGTTAGCGCCTTTCCCACCGTTAGCGCCAACCTTCAGCGCCTGCGCGTTTACGGTGCTGTTGTTAAGCAACAGCCTGCCTTCGCCACCGTTGCCGCCGTTAGCGCCGCGCCCGCCGTTTCCGCCTTTAGCGCCGCCGCCGCCGTTGCCGCTGTCGCCCGTTTCGCCTGTGACGTTGGTTTCGATATAGGGATCGGCAGTGTGTCCCGCATCGCCGCCGTTGCCGCCGTTTGCGCCATCGCCGCCGTCCGATCCGTCACCGGCTGCGCCGCCGACGGCCAGCGTACTTCTGACCGTTACCGTAGTGCCGTTGAGGGTCAATACGCCGCTGCCGCCGTTACCGCCATCGGCTCCGTTGCCGCCGCTGCCGCCTTTGCCGCCCGCGCCACCGCTGCCGCCGTTGCCCGGCATCCCACCGGCAGCCTGCAAACCGGGGACGCCCGCCTCGCCGCCGCTTTTTCCGGCACCGCCGCCGCCGCCGGGCTGACCGTTTCCTCCCGCACTGGCGGCGCCGCCATCACCGCCGACGGCCAGAACCGTGCTGGTAAAAGCGCTTTGATTAATAGTCAGCGTGCCGTTTCCGCCTGCCGCCGCGACGCCGCCGCTGCCGCCGTTCGCGCCATGACCGCCGCTGCCGCCGTCGCCACCGTTACCGCCATCGCCGCCCATGCCTGCATTACCGCCGCTGCCGCCGTTTCCGCCTTTTCCTGCCGCGCCGCCGCCGGCACCGGCTGAGGCTTCGCCCGCCAGACCACCATGGCCGCCGCCGCCGCCAATTTGCAGTATGCCCAGCTGTCCTTTCACATTATGCAATGAGCCAGTCGCGTCGGAGCCTCTGGTGCCGATCGCGCCGTCGACGCCCGGCGTGCCGTTGGCGCCGTTGCTGCCCGACACGCCGTTGCTGCCGCTGCTGCCGTTGCCGTTTCCCGCCGCGTTAGCACCGTTGCCGCCGTTGCCGCCGGTGCCTGCTTCACCCGGCAGGCTGGCGGTGCTGCCGCTGCCGCCATCGCCGCCCTGGGCGCCGACGGTAATATTATCTTCCGCCTGGGCAGAATGAATAAAAACGGTGCCGGGCGAGATAAAGATCGCCAGTGCATTAAAAGCGCCGAGCCATCTTTTTTTATTCTGCATACCCGGATTTTCAGGGTGAAATGTCCTTTTCTTATTTTCCATTTTACCAGTCCATTAGTTTTATTTGACAAGGATTGTATAAATTTTTCTTATAAAATCGCTTATTTTCAATTGTTTAAATATAATGTAATTTTATTCACTCTTAAATAACTCCAACTCCTCCAGCTATTGTTTAATAAAGCTATTTTTTAGGGTGTCGTTATTAAATACGTTAATTTTCGGAGGGTAAATCTGTTTTGTCATTTTAGGAAAAGTGACTGAGTTTCGGGTTGTGCGGTTTTCTGGCTGCAACAGGTAATTTTGTGCCCAACTTCACGCTATTCTTTTTTTATCATTATCTGAACGGCGTTTTTACTGGTGCTGGCCACAAGCGGATTTAGCCGCTGGTTTTACGCAAAGTGATAGGAATGACCCAGGCCGTACTGGTACACTGTAGCGGCAATCAGCAACGAGGCTAAAACACGGGTTAACGGTGTTTAGATGAATTATTCTCTATAAATCAATGATGAATCACGAATGAGCTACCAGGTACTGGCCCGCAAGTGGCGTCCCCAGGCGTTCAGTGATGTCGTCGGTCAGGAGCACGTGCTGACCGCGCTGGCGAACGGCCTGTCGCTTGGCCGCATCCATCACGCTTATCTTTTTTCCGGCACCAGGGGCGTGGGAAAAACCACTATTGCCCGTCTTCTGGCAAAAGGCCTTAACTGTGAAACCGGCATTACCGCTACGCCCTGTGGAAAATGCGACAACTGTCGCGAAATCGAACAGGGCCGCTTTGTCGACTTAATTGAGATCGACGCCGCCTCGCGCACCAAGGTCGAGGATACCCGCGATCTGCTGGATAACGTGCAGTACGCGCCCGCGCGCGGCCGCTTTAAAGTTTATCTGATCGATGAAGTGCATATGCTTTCGCGGCACAGCTTTAACGCGCTGTTGAAAACGCTGGAAGAGCCGCCCGAGCACGTGAAGTTTTTGCTTGCTACTACCGATCCGCAAAAGCTGCCGGTCACTATTTTATCGCGCTGCCTGCAATTCCATCTGAAGGCGCTGGACGTTGGCCAGATCCGTGGCCAGCTTGAGCACGTGCTGGAAGCGGAGCAGATCGCCTCCGAAGCGCGCGCGTTACAGCTGTTGGCAAGAGCCGCCGATGGCAGTATGCGCGACGCGTTAAGCCTGACCGACCAGGCTATCGCCATGGGGCAGGGGCAGATCACCACGGCGACGGTCAGCACTATGCTTGGCACGCTGGACGACGAGCAGCCGCTGGCGCTGATCGAAGCGCTGGTGAACGCCGAAGGCGAGCAGGTCATGTCTTTGCTGGACCAGGCCGCTTCACGCGGCGTCGAGTGGGAAGCGCTGCTGGTAGAAATGCTGACGTTGCTGCACCGCGTGGCGATGATACAGCTGCTGCCCTCCGCGCTGGGCGAAGAGTTCGCCACTGCCGAGCAGCGCCTGCGCGAGCTGGCGCGCGTTCTGCCGCCTGCCGACGTACAGCTTTATTATCAAACGCTGCTGGTCGGCCGCAAAGAGCTGCCGCTGGCACCCGATCGCCGCATGGGCGTAGAGATGGCGCTGCTGCGCGCGCTGGCTTTTCATCCTAAACAGGTGATTGCAGAGCCGGTCGCGCGTCCTGCGATGGTGCCGCAGGCTCAGCCTTCAGCGCCGGGCCAACAGGAAACGATCCCGTCGCCGTCCGCAGCGCAGAGCCAGCCGCCGGCAGGCCCGGCGCCGACGCATACCGTGCATGCCAGCGCGCCGCTGCCTGATACCACCAGCCAGCTGTTGCAGGCGCGAACGCAATTGATGCGCCAGCAGGGAGCGACCAAACTAAAAAAGAGTGAGCCGGCAGCGCCCAATGCGCGGCCGGCAGGCTCGGCGCTGGAGCGGCTGGCTGCCGCGACCGAGCGTGGTCAGAAGCGGCAAAGCGCCGTTATCGCGACTGAACCGGTAAAGCCGGAGGCCTATCGCTGGAAAGCGCAAACCGTCGAGGCGAAGCCAGAACCGGTGGCCACGCCCAAAGCCTTGCGCACGGCGTTAGAACATGAGAAAACCCCGGAGCTGATGGCGAAGCTGACCACGGAATCGCAGCAGCGCGACGCCTGGGCGGCGGAAATCGCCGGGCTGACGCTGCCGAAGCTGGTGCAGCAGCTGGCGCTGAACGCCTGGAAAGAGCAGACGGCAGACGGGATCTGTCTGCACCTGCGTTCCAGCCAGCGTCACCTGAACTCGCCGTCGGCGCAGAAAGCGCTGAGCGAGGCGCTGAGCGCGGCGGCAGGCAAGCCGGTTGAACTGACGCTGATTGAAGACGATAATCCGACGGTGCTTACGCCGCTGGAGTGGCGACAAAAAATCTACGAAGAGAAACTGGCGCAGGCGCGTCAGTCAATTATCGCGGATAATCATATTCAGACGCTGTGTCGCTTTTTTGATGCGGACGTGGATGAAGAGAGTATTCGCCCCCTTTGAAACGCTGTTCCCGTGCTGCGGCATGAGTACGGCCCTTCTTAAGAGAGAAAATTATGTTTGGAAAAGGCGGACTGGGTAACCTGATGAAGCAGGCCCAGCAAATGCAGGACAAAATGGCGCAGGTGCAGGAAGAGATCGCGGCCATGGAAGTAACGGGCGAATCGGGCGCGGGACTGGTGAAGGTCACCATCAACGGTGCACACAACTGCCGTCGCGTAGAGGTTGATCCAAGCCTGCTGGAAGACGACAAAGATATGCTGGAAGATCTGGTCGCTGCCGCATTTAACGATGCCGCCCGTCGCGTAGCGGAAGCGCAGAAAGAGAAAATGTCTGCGGTATCCAGCGGGATGCAGCTGCCGCCTGGCTTCAAGATGCCGTTCTGATGCAGACCAGCCCGCTCCTTGAAAGCCTGATGGAGTCGCTGCGCTGTCTGCCCGGCGTGGGGCCGAAATCGGCCCAGCGTATGGCGTTCCAGCTGCTGCAGCGCGATCGCAGCGGCGGAATGCGTCTGGCGCAGGCGCTGACGCGCGCCATGTCGGAAATTGGACACTGTGCAGATTGTCGCACCTTTACCGAGCAGGAAATCTGCACCATCTGCGCGAATACTCGTCGTCAGCAGACGGGTCTTATCTGCGTGGTAGAAAGCCCGGCCGACATTCACGCCATTGAGCAGACCGGGCAGTTCGCCGGCCGCTACTTTGTGCTGATGGGGCACCTTTCGCCGCTGGATGGCATTGGCCCGAACGATATCGGTCTTGACCGGCTGGAACAACGGCTGGAAAAAGAGACGATTCAGGAGGTGATCCTGGCCACTAACCCTACGGTTGAAGGCGAGGCGACCGCCAACTACATTGCCGAGCTGTGCGGTCAGTATGGCGTTGACGCCAGCCGCATCGCCCACGGCGTGCCGGTTGGCGGCGAGCTGGAGATGGTGGACGGCACCACGCTGTCCCACTCTCTGGCCGGGCGCCACAAGATTAAATTTTAGTCATTTAACGGCACGATGCGTCGTGCCGTCTTGAAAACCCGCCAGTCGTCCCCATTCTACTTCTCAATGTAAACCGCCAAGTTAACTGAGGTAGCAATGACCATGAAAGGACAAGAGACGCGTGGCTTCCAGTCAGAGGTAAAACAGCTTCTGCACCTGATGATCCATTCCCTCTATTCAAACAAAGAAATCTTCCTGCGTGAGCTGATCTCCAACGCCTCCGATGCGGCCGACAAGCTGCGCTTCCGCGCGCTTTCTTCGCCGGAACTTTACGCGGGCGACGGCGATCTGCGCGTGCGTGTTTCTGTTGATAAGGAAAATCGTACCCTGACGCTGAGCGATAACGGCATCGGGATGACGCGAGACGAAGTCATTGAGAATCTGGGCACCATTGCCAAATCGGGCACCAAATCCTTCCTGGAATCATTAGGATCCGATCAGGCGAAGGACAGCCAGCTAATCGGCCAGTTCGGCGTCGGCTTCTATTCCGCCTTTATCGTGGCGGACAAGGTTTCCGTGCGCACCCGCGCTGCCGGCGCCGCTGCGGATGAAGGCGTGTTCTGGGAATCCGCAGGCGAAGGCGAGTACACCATTGCCGATATCACGAAAGAAGATCGTGGTACGGAGATTACGCTGCATCTGCGCGAAGGCGAAGACGAGTTCCTGGACGCGTGGCGCGTGCGCAGCATCATCAGCAAATATTCCGATCACATCGCGCTGCCGGTAGAGATCGAAGAGCATAACGAAGAAGAGAAAACCTCCAGCTGGGAAAAAATCAACAAGGCGCAGGCGCTGTGGACGCGCAACAAGTCTGAGATCAGCGACGACGAGTACAAAGAGTTCTACAAACACGTTTCGCACGATTTTGCCGATCCGCTGACCTGGAGCCATAATCGCGTAGAAGGCAAGCAGGAGTACACCAGCCTGCTGTATATCCCTTCGCAGGCGCCGTGGGACATGTGGAACCGCGATCACAAGCACGGGCTGAAGCTCTACGTGCAGCGCGTGTTTATCATGGACGACGCCGAGCAGTTTATGCCGAACTACCTGCGCTTCGTGCGCGGCCTGATAGATTCCAGCGATCTGCCGCTGAACGTCTCGCGTGAAATCCTGCAGGACAGCCGCATTACCCAGAATCTGCGTAACGCCCTGAGCAAGCGCGCGCTGCAAATGCTGGAGAAAGTGGCGAAGGATGACGAAGAGCAGTATCAGAAATTCTGGCAGCAGTTCGGTCTGGTGCTGAAAGAAGGCCCGGCTGAAGACAGCGCCAACAAAGAAACCATCGCCAAACTGCTGCGTTTTGCCTCTACCAGCAGCGAAGGGTCCGCGCAGACCGTGTCGCTGGAAGACTACGTCAGCCGCATGGTGGAAGGGCAGGAGAAGATTTACTACATCACCGCCGACAGCTATGCCGCCGCGAAAAGCAGCCCGCATCTGGAGCTGTTCCGTAAGAAAGGCATCGAGGTGCTGCTGCTCTCCGATCGTATCGACGAATGGATGATGAGCTATCTGACCGAGTTCGATGGCAAAACCTTCCAGAGCGTCAGCAAGGCGGACGAAGCGCTGAGCAAGCTGGCAGACGAAGAAAGCGAAGAGCAGAAAGAAGCGGAAAAAGCGCTGGAGCCGTTTGTCGACCGCGTGAAAACGCTGCTGGGCGAGCGCGTGAAGGATGTGCGTCTGACGCACCGCCTGACCGACACGCCTGCTATCGTCACCACCGACGCCAACGACATGAGCACCCAGATGGCGAAGCTGTTCGCCGCTGCGGGCCAGCCGGTGCCGGAAGTGAAGTACCTGTTTGAGCTGAACCCGGAGCACGCGCTGGTTAAACGCGCTGCGGATACGCAGGATGAAGCCCGCTTCGGCGAGTGGATTGAGCTGCTGCTCGATCAGGCGATGTTTGCCGAGCGCGGCACGCTGGAAGATCCTAACCAGTTTATCCGCCGCATGAACCAGCTGCTGCTGGGCTAAATCGGTCAAAGGCAGGGGGCAACGCCCTCTGCCTTTCTGTTTGGTTTCCCTCCTGCCTGGTTCTTAACTCAACTCCCTGTCATCCCGACGCTTTCCCGCAAGCGCGATCCTGCCGAAAACCGCGTCTCTCAAGGGACTATACCGGTAGCGATCCTGCTGGCGAAAAGGTGAAATTGTCTGAAAACAAGGCTTTCGGCACGACCGCGCCCGTAAAGCGCTAAAGCGGCGTCAATAATGCCGAAACCCCCTGGCGTTACCGGTAACTTTACCGGGCGATAACCCAGCTTAACGGCCGCGTTCCTTGTGGATACAGGGGCATGATGGTATGTTCATGCCCTACATAACTTGATTAAAGCGATTCGCAAGGGGATTTACGCAATGCGTATTATTCTGCTCGGTGCTCCGGGTGCAGGTAAGGGGACACAGGCTCAGTTTATTATGGAGAAATACGGCATTCCGCAGATCTCCACGGGCGACATGCTGCGCGCAGCGGTTAAAGCCGGCAGCGAGCTGGGTCAACAGGCCAAAGAACTGATGGATGCAGGCAAACTGGTCACTGATGAACTGGTTATTGCCCTGGTTAAAGAGCGCATCGCGCAGGAAGATTGCCGTAACGGTTTCCTGCTTGATGGCTTCCCGCGCACTATCCCTCAGGCTGACGCCATGAAGGAAGCGGGCATCAAAATCGACAACGTGCTGGAGTTCGCCGTACCGGACGAGCTGATTGTTGAACGTATCGTGGGTCGTCGCGTTCATGCGCCATCCGGCCGCGTTTACCATGTGACCTTCAACCCGCCTAAGGTGGAAGGCAAAGACGACGTGACCGGTGAAGAGCTGACCACGCGTAAAGACGATCAGGAAGAAACTGTGCGTAAGCGCCTGGTGGAATATCATCAGATGACCGCGCCGCTAATTGCCTACTACAGCAAAGAAGCGGAAGCGGGCCACACCGCTTACCACAAAATTGACGGCACCCGTAAAGTGTCTGAAGTCAGCGCCGAACTGGAAAAAATCTTCGGTTAATACCTTCCGGGGCCAGCAAAAGCTGGCCCTACTACAGCAATTGGTTACCCCTTCCTGATTTTCCGCTAGAATGATTCTCGTTTTCATCACCTGACATGCCCAGAGAAGGAATAACAATGAGGCAAGATAAACCCGGCGTGCTGCTGGTGAACCTAGGTACACCTGACGCGCCAACCACGCCTGCTGTTAAACGCTACCTGAAACAGTTCCTCAGCGACAAGCGCGTGGTCGATACGCCGCGCTGGCTGTGGTGGCCAATCCTGAACGGCGTGATCCTGCCGATCCGTTCGCCGCGCGTTGCAAAACTTTACGCATCGGTCTGGATGGAAGACGGCTCGCCGCTGATGGTCTACAGCAAACGGCAGCGCGAAGCGCTGGCGGCCCGGCTACCTATGCCTGTGGAACTGGGCATGAGCTACGGCAATCCGAGCCTGAAAAGCGCGCTTGACAGCCTGATGGCGCAGGGCGTAACCCGCCTGATCGTGCTGCCGCTGTACCCGCAGTTTTCCTGCTCTACCGTGGCGGCGGTCTGGGACGGCATCACCGAGGTCTTTGCCGGTTATCGCAGCCTGCCTTCGGTGCAGTTTATCCGCGATTACGCCACGCATCCGGCCTATATTGCCGCGCTGAAGGCGTCGGTCGAACGGTCGTTTGCTAAACATGGCAAGCCGGATCTGCTGGTGATGTCTTTCCACGGCATTCCGCAGCGTTTTGCCGATCAGGGCGACGATTATCCGCTGCGCTGTCGGGAAACCAGCGAGGCGCTGATTGCCGCGCTGGGCCTGGCCGAACACGAAGCGATGCTGACTTTCCAGTCGCGCTTTGGCCGCGAGCCGTGGCTGACGCCCTATACTGACGAAACGATGCAGTCGCTGCCGGCAAAGGGCGTGAAGCATGTACAGGTCATGAGCCCTGGCTTCTCCGCCGACTGTCTGGAAACGCTGGAAGAGATCAGCGAGCAGAACTGCGAATTCTTTATGCACGCGGGCGGCACCAAGTTTGAATATATCCCGGCGCTGAACGACGATGAGCTACATATCGATATGATGGTTGAGCTGGTCAACAGCCAGCGCTAAAAAAGAGGGGTGTGGGCACTTAGCCGCATCCCTGTTATCATTGGCTGCTTCCTATTCTTTCCAGAAGTCAGCAATATGAAATTTCCCGGCCAGCGTAAATCCAAACACTACTTTCCCGTCAGCGCGCGCGACCCGCTGCTCCAGCCCGTGCAGCCGGAAAGCGAAACCGCGACCAGCTGGATAGCGGGTATCGATCAGATCCTGGTGGATATCGAAGCGAAGGTGGATGACGCTTTTGTGGCGCGCTACGGCCTGAGTGCGGGCCACTCGCTGGTGATTGAAGACGAGGTTGCCGAAGCGCTGTATGCAGAGCTGACGCAAAACAACCTGATCACCCATCAGTTTGCGGGCGGTACCATCGGCAACACGCTGCACAACTACTCGGTGCTGGCCGACGACCGCTCGGTGCTGCTGGGCGTGATGTGCAGCAACGTGCAGATCGGGAGCTACGCCTATCGCTACCTGTGCAATACCTCCAGCCGTACCGATCTGAACTATTTGCAGGGCGTCGACGGCGCTATCGGCCGCTGCTTTACGCTGATTGGCGAACACGGCGAGCGTACCTTTGCCATCAGTCCGGGCATGATGAACCAGCTGAGCAAGGAAAGCATTCCTGAAGAGGTGGTAGCGGGCGCGTCCGCGCTGCTGCTGACCTCTTATCTGCTGCGCTGCAAGCCGGGCGAACCGATGGCGGAAGCAACGATGCAGGCCATCGCCTGGGCGAAAAAGCATAACGTACCGGTGGTGCTGACGCTGGGCACGAAATACGTGATTGGCGACAATCCGCAGTTCTGGCGCGATTTCCTGCGCGATCACGTTTCCGTGGTGGCGATGAACGAGGAAGAGGGCGAGGCGCTGACCGGCTTCAGCGATCCGCTACAGGCGGCGAATATGGCGCTGGACTGGGTGGATCTGGTGCTGTGCACCGCCGGGCCGAACGGTCTGTATATGGCGGGCTACACTGAGGAAGAGGGCAAGCGCAAAACGCAGCATCCGCTGCTGCCAGGCGCGATCCCGGAGTTCAACCAGTATGAGTTCAGCCGCGCGATGCGCCACCAGGACTGCGAGCAGCCGCTGCGCATTTTCTCGCATATCGCGCCTTATATGGGCGGCCCGGAGAAGATCATGAACACCAACGGCGCGGGCGACGGCGCGCTGGCGGCGGTGCTGCACGATATCACCGCTAACGACTATCATCGTCTGAACGTGCCGAACTCCAGCAAACACGGTCGTCGCTACCTGACCTATTCCTCGCTGGCGCAGGTTTGTAAATACGCCAACCGCGTCAGCTATCAGGTGCTGAATCAGCACTCGCCGCGCCTGACCCGAGGGCTGCCGGAGCGCGAAGACAGCCTGGAAGAGTCCTACTGGGAAAGATAAGACGAGCGCGGCCTCTTCCAGAGACCGCCTGAGACTGTTAACAAAGCTATGCTCAGCCATCAGTTGGCTATCAGTCTGGTAAATAGCCGCAGAGGCAGAGCGGAACACGGACGCGCACGTCCATGTAGGCTCGTTTCGCGCGTCCATGCGCGAAAACGGTCCGCTTATCCGCTCAGCCTCCGCCGCTGTGAAGCGGTTGGATCGCTGTAAAAATGGCAGTGTAAGCCGCAGGCTTTTAAGTTTGTCATCAAACTCGCCTTTTCAGATCGGGCTGGGTTGCGGCGCGCTTGCCTTTTCATTGGCGAGCATAATATTCAGCATGCTGTTGGCAATCTCCCGCTCGCCCATCACCACCTGATTTGCGCCGCGCTCGGTAATGTAGTGCACCTCTTCGTCATGATGCGCCCGCGCGAGGATCTCAATCGACGGGCGCTTCTCTCGTGCGGCGATGACGATTTCGCCCGCTTCAAAACCATTAGGGATAGTGAGCAGCAGCCAGCGCGCGCAGTCCAGACGCGCCAGATCCATCGTCTCCGTGCGGGCAGCGTTGCCCAACACGGCGCTGATGCCTTCCGCCCTTAAGGCATCCACCCGCGTCCGGCTGTTCTCAACCACCACAATCGGCACGCCATTTTCTATCAGTTTCCTGCCCAGCAGGCTGCCGACGCGGCCAAAACCGACGATGATGGCGTGGTTACAGAGATTAACCGGGATCGGGTTTTCCTCTTCCATTATTGCGGCCTGCTGCTGCTCTTCCTCGGCCTCTTTTTTACCGAGATAGCGCTGCAGCAGCGCGAAAAGCAGCGGATTAAGCATGATGGAAAGGATGGCGCCCGCCAGCACCAGATTGCGGCCTTCATCAGGCAGCAGCTTTAGCGAGATCCCCAGTCCGGCGAGAATAAAGGCGAACTCGCCGATCTGCGCCAGGCTCACCGAAATGGTCAGCGCGGTACGGCGGGAATGGCCGAACAGCAGCACCAGCAGCAGCGCGGCCAGCGATTTGCCCAGCACGATAATAGCCAGCACGCCCGCAACCGCCAGCGGCTGTTCCAGCAGGATCATCGGGTCGAACAGCATCCCGACGGAGACGAAAAACAGCACCGCAAAGGCGTCGCGCAGCGGCAGCGTATCATGCGCGGCGCGATGGCTCAGCTCGGACTCGTTCAGCACCATGCCCGCAAAGAAGGCGCCCAGCGCAAAGGAAACGTCAAAAAACTCTACCGCGCCAAAAGCGATGCCCAGCGCCAGCGCCAGCACCGCCAGGGTAAACAGCTCTCTGGAACCGGTTGCAGCGCTGCGAGCGAGGATCCAGGGCACCGCGCGTCGACCGACCACCATCATCAGCACCATAAAGGCCACCACCTTGCCGATGGTAATCAGCAGATCGATCAGCAGCATACTTACGCTGGCGTTGCCTTGCTCAAACATGCCCGCGATAGCCGGAAGCAGCACCAGCGCCAGCACCATTACCAGATCTTCCACAATCAGCCAGCCGATAGCGATCTGCCCGCGCTGACTGTCAAGAAGCTGCCTGTCTTCCAGCGCGCGCAGCAGCACCACGGTACTGGCGGTGGAAAGGCAAAGGCCGAACACCAGCCCGGTCATCCACGGCCAGCCCAGCAGCGAAGACAGCCCCATCCCTAACAGCGTGGCGACGGCAATCTGTGCCACGGCGCCGGGGATAGCGATCGCTTTAACCGCCATCAGATCCTTCAGCGAGAAATGCAGGCCAACGCCAAACATCAGCAGCACGACGCCCAGCTCCGCCAGCTCGGGTGCCAGATTGGTATCGGCGACAAAACCGGGCGTGAATGGGCCGGCCAGCACGCCAGCCAGCAAATAGCCAACCAGCGGCGAAACCCGCAGCCGATTGGCCAGCATACCCAGGAGAAAAGCGAGAACAAGCCCGCCGACAATGGTGGTGATAAGCGGGGTAGTGTGGTGCATGCTTCTCTCCTTGTATGTGCAAATGTATCCGAATGTAAGCTTAAAGTGTATGGTATATCCGGCTAGTCTGCCTGCCTTATTCAGGTAAAAATGTGAAAAAAAGCGCTGGCAGCAAAAACACACAGGATCGCGTGATTTTAATGTGTTAAGTGGCTGGAGAGCTGAATAATGACTGTTCTGATAATAAAGATTATGCAGTTATCTTTCAAAACGCAGGCCGCTTTTTTGCGACACAGCTGCAAACAACCGCACTAAACAGGATGCGTATGCAGCAAGGCCGCAGATTTAGCACTCATCTGGCCGTCGCGCTTGTTTTAAGGGCCCGCGACGCGCTGCCGAAAACCGGCACCGCTTGCCATTCGCCGCGCCTGTAGTAGATTGCTGGTTACGCCAGCCTTATAAGTGCTTCAACAAGGAGATCCGTTGTGCTTTCACTGAAAAAAAACTCGCTGACGCTATTGGCGCTGGCTTTACTCAGCGCGCCGCTTGCCGCGCAGGCCTGGGTTAAAGACCGGGTTTATAAATTCACCGTGCTGCATACCAACGATCATCACGGCCGCTTCTGGCAAAACGAGCATGACGAGTACGGGCTGGCGGCGCAAAAAACCATGATGGATCAGATCCGCTACGACGTGCAGGCGCACGGCGGCGCGGTGTTGATCCTCTCCGGCGGCGATATCAATACCGGCGTGCCGGAATCGGATTTACAGGATGCCGAACCCGACTTTCGCGGCATGAACCTGATTGGCTACGATGCGATGGCGATCGGCAACCACGAGTTTGATAACCCGCTTTCCGTGCTGCGTCAGCAGCAAAAATGGGCGAAATTTCCGCTGCTTTCCGCCAACATTTATCAGAAAAGCACCGGACAGCGCCTGTTCCAGCCCTATGCGTTGTTTAATCGGATGGGACTGAAAATCGCGGTGATCGGACTGACCACTGACGACACGGCTAAAATCGGCAACCCGGAAAATTTTACCGACATCGTTTTTCATAAGCCGGCGACGGAAGCGAAGGCGGTGGTGGAAGCGCTGCGCCAGCAGGAGAAGCCGGACGTGATTATCGCGGCGACGCATATGGGACACTACGATAACGGCAATCACGGCTCCAACGCGCCGGGCGACGTGGAGATGGCTCGGGCGCTGCCGGCAGGCTATCTGGATATGATCGTGGGCGGCCATTCTCAGGATCCGGTCTGTATGGCGAAGGAAAACGTTAAGCAGGCGGATTACGTGCCGGGCACGCCGTGCCAGCCGGATCGGCAAAACGGCACCTGGATTGTTCAGGCGCACGAATGGGGAAAATATATTGGCCGGGCCGATTTTACCTTTCTGAACGGCAAGCTGACGCTGGAACATTACGAACTGGTGCCGATCAATCTGCGGCATAAGGTGACCAATGCCGACGGCAGCGTCAGCTGGGTGAATTACACCCAGGAAATCGCCAAAAATCCGGCGATGATGAAACTGCTGACGCCTTTCCAGAAAAAGGGAGAGGCACAGCTTAACGTAAAAATCGGCAGCGTAGACGGCCATCTGGAGGGGGATCGCAGCAAGGTGCGCTTTGTGCAGACCAACCTTGCCCGTGTGCTCCTGAGCGCGCAGGCAGAGCGAACCGGCGCTGATTTCGCGGTAATGAGCGGCGGCGGCGTGCGGGACTCCATCGAACCCGGCGACATCACCTACAAGGATGTGCTGAAGGTGCAGCCTTTCGGCAACACGGTCGTCTATGTCGATATGAAGGGCAGCGAAGTTGAAAAATATCTGGCGGTAGTAGCAAATAAACAGGTCGATTCCGGCGCCTACGCGCAGCTGGCCAACGTTAGCCTGACGGCCGATGGCAGCAGCGTTCATGACGTAAAAATCAAAGGCGAACCGCTCCAGGCGGACAAAACCTACCGCATGGCGACGCTCAGCTTCAACGCCACCGGCGGCGACGGCTATCCTGTTATCACCTCTATGCCGGGCTACGTAAACACCGGCTTTGTCGATGCCGAGGTGCTGAAACAGTATATTGAGAAGCACTCGCCGCTGAAAGCCAGCGCTTTTGCACCGCACGACGAAATTCTTTATCAGCAGAAGGCCGCCGTGACGGAACAAAAAGCCGACGAGCCGCCGAAAAAATGGCGGCTGCCGCGTATTGAACTGGCTATGCGCCAGGTCTGGTCGTCACTGTTCTGAAGACACAGGATGCGCTTTGCGCTGCCATTTGGCGCGAAGCGTATCGTATAACCAGTTATAGACCACCGTATAGGGCAGGAAGAAAAGGAAAAAACCGATTTCCAGCAGCAGCGCCTGCCACAGCGAAACGCCCAGCATCCAGGCGGCGATTGGCAAACCAATCAGAATAAACCCGCCTTCAAAAGCCAGCGCGTGCACGATACGCAGCAGCCAGCTCTGACGGCCGTTCGGGAATAGACGGTCGAAACCGGCGTTGTAAACCATGTTCCAGAGCATGGCGACGGTCGACAGCATAATAGCCAGCGCGCCCATCTGGAACAGCGGTTTATCCATTGCCCACGCGGCCAGCGGCGAAACTATCGTCACGGCCAATGCTTCAAAACCCAGGGCGTGGAAAAAACGTTCTTTCAGTGTACGGCTCATTGGTTCTCCTTAAAATCAGACCGGTATTTTGCCTGCCCGGTTTGCTAAGATAAAATGATTACCCATCGGAAAAAGCGATACTTAAATGCGATATTCACCGGAATCGTTACAGGCGTTTGTACAGACGGTGGAAAGCGGCTCCTTTTCTGCCGCTGCCAGAGCGCTGCGTAAAAGCCAGTCCACCGTCAGCGCTGCCGTGGCCAACCTGGAAACAGATTTGGGGTTCGCCTTGTTCAGCCGCGACGGGCGCTCGCCGGTGCTGACAGAGAACGGGCAGCGGGCGCTGGCACAGGTGCGGGAAATACTGGCGGCCAGCGAGCGGCTGGATGAGCTAGCTATCCGCCTGACTGGCGATGTGGAACCCTGCCTGAGCATGGCGATCTCCGATTTCTGGCAGGCGGATTACCATGAATCGCTGCTGAGACGCTTTGCCGATCGCTATCCGCAGATTGAATTTGAATGCATGATTGCCGAAGATGCCGACGTTATCGATCTGATCCAGGCCGGAAGGGCGCATATTGGGGTGATCCGCGTGCAGCCGCATTACCCGGCTGATATCGCCACTGCAAGGCTTCAGGTTAAAGCGCAGATGGCTATTTATCTGCATCAGGATCATCCGCTGACGCGGCAGGCTGTCGTCAGCAGCGAAGCGTTAAAAAGCGAGCGGCAGCTCTGTCTGAACACGTGGGTAGAGAAGGGGCGGCCCCGGCCGGGCAACGGCGTCTGGTCTGCGCCTTCTTATCTGCTGCTGCTGGAGATGGCGGAACAGGGCTTTGGCTGGACGATACTGCCGCGCTGGCTGGTGGAGCAGTTCGGCCATCAGGTGCTGCGCGAGCTGCCGATCGCCGGCTGGCCGCAGAATCTTTCGGTGGACGTCGCATGGTCGCGGCTGTCGCCGCCCGGACCGGCCGGGCGTTGGATGATCGATCGGCTGCTGGCGCAGACCAACTAGCTGCGGTCGCGCTTCGCGATAGCGGCAAAACTGGCGTTGAGCTGCCGCGCCAGATCCTGCGGAGCCAGCTCTATCTCAAGCCCGCGTCGTCCGCCGGAAACAAACACGGTGGGAAACTGCTGCGCCAGCGTATCCACCACAACGGGCAGGCGTTTTTTTTGTCCCAGCGGACTGATGCCGCCAAGCTGATAGCCCGTGATTCGCTGGGCGATCTGCGGATCGGCCATGTCAACTTTCTTTACGCCCAGCGCTTTGGCGACGCTTTTTAAATCCAGCTGGCCGGCAACGGGCGTGACGGCTACTGCCAGCGTGTTTGGCTCGCCGTTTAGCGAAACCAACAGCGTTTTAAACACCCGATCGGGATCCTGGTTCAGCATCCGTACGGCTTCATCGCCAAAATGGGTTTCGCTGCTGTCGTGTTCATAGCTGTGCAGCTGAAATTTTATTTTTTGCTTTTCAAGCAGTTTTACGGCTGGCGTCACGGCGCTTCTCCTCAGGTGGCGCATGGAACAACTGGCGAAAAAAAGTACTGGCGAAAATGTGGGATCCAGGCGACAATCTTTGCCCCTTCGGCCTTTGTCGAAGGCGAACTAAAATCATAAAACAGATCTTATTCATGGCCGGTAGCGATATTGGCCTTTTTTTTTAGCCTTTTTTCAGCAGGTCCGGCAAATTGCCTTCGCCATACAGGTGCAGCGCGCCCACGGCCACCACATACTCCCCTGGCGGCAACGCCGTCAGATCCTGCCGCCAGCGCTGATTGCGTTGCAGCATCAGCACCTCGTTTAACGCGCTGTTAAAGGTACCGGGCAGGGCCGGTCGGCTGTCCGCAGGCGGCGTTTCCAGCCACCAGCCAATCATGGTTTGCAGCAGGCGCGCGTTGGTGTGCCAGTGCTGCAGCGTATCCTGCAGCAGCGACAGACCGTTATCGGGCAGCGCTTTCAACAGATCCAGCTGCGCCTGCGGCCCTTCCAGCTCGATGATTTTTTTCCCCTGCGCTTTGGCGGCGCTGAGCAGCTGGAAATCGATACCGTAATCCGTCCGCAGCCCAAGACGCTGGGCCTGCTGCGCCTGCAGCATTAAGGCTATCTGCCAGGCGGGCAGCCGATCGATAACTTCTGCGTCAATAGCGACCTCGCGGCAGACACGCTGCAATTCCTCCAGCTCCCGCTCGCTCAGACGCTCCGCCAGCGGCGGGCAGATTTCACTGGCGCTAAAAGGCGAGGCGCCGGAGGTGATATCCGCCTCCACAATCAGCGCATCGGCCCGCGCCAGTTTTTTTTGCAGCGCCGCCGGAAGCGGCATCATGGTTTGCGTGCCCATATGAATACTGCCCACCAGATGCAGATGGCGGGCGCCGAGCGCCATATCCTGCGCCGGATAGGCATAGCTAATGGGCGAGAGTTTGCGCCACAGCGCGACAGCCTTTTGCAGTAATTTTCCCATAGGCTCCGCTCCGTTAGTTTCCCTTATGCTAACGGTTTAGCCCACCGAAGGACAGACGGAGACCGGGCTTTCAGACAAGACTGTGCGTCACTTTGGCGGCTGATAGCGAAGCAGTCGGTTGGCGTTGCTGACGACGGTTACCGAAGAGAGCGCCATCGCGGCACCGGCTACGACCGGGCTGAGCAGGGTGCCGGTTAACGGATAGAGCACGCCAGCCGCAATCGGGATGCCGCAGGCGTTATAGATAAACGCTCCCAGCAGGTTCTGCTTCATATTGCGCAGCGTCGCTTTTGCCACGGCCAGCGCGTCCACCACGGCGTGCAGATCGTGACGCATCAGCGTGATGCCTGCCGTCTCAATCGCCACGTCGCTGCCGCTGCCGATAGCGATACCCACATCCGCCTGCGCCAGCGCCGGTGCGTCATTAATGCCGTCGCCAATCATCGCCACGCTGGCTCCCTGCTGCTGTAGTTTTTTAATCGCTTCTGCTTTCCCGTCCGGCAAGACCCCGGCAATAACGTCATCGATGCCGGCTTCGCTGGCAATAGCCTGCGCGGTGATTTCATTGTCGCCCGTCAGCATCACTAAACGATAGCCCTGCTCGCGCAGCTGCTGCAGCGTGGCGACGCTTTCCTGACGCAGGGCATCGCGCAGGAAAAAGATAGCTTTAAGCTGATTGCCCGCTGCCAGCAGCACCGGCGTCATGCCTTTCGCGGCCTGAGAGGCGATCGCCTTGTCCATTTCCTCCTCAACCACATTGTGTTGCGCCATCAGCGTACGGTTGCCCAGCCGCCAGGTTTCGTCCTGGATCTGCCCGCTGACGCCCAGGCCGCCCAGCGTGCGAAAGCCGGTGACCTCGGGCAAAGCAGCCTGACCGGCGCGCCCGATAATGGCGCGGGCCAACGGATGCTGCGAACCTTGCTCCAGCGCGGCCGCCAGCGAGAGCGCCTGCTGCTCGTCGGCACCGTTAAACACCCGGATGGCCGCCACCTGCGGTTTGCCTTCCGTCAGCGTACCGGTTTTATCAAAAACCAGCGTATTCAGCGTGCTGGCGCGCTGCAGCGCGTCCGCGTCCCGCACCAGCACGCCAAACTCGGCGGCGCGGCCCATCCCGGCGGTAAGCGACATCGGCGTGGCTAACCCAAGCGCGCAGGGACAGGCGATGATCAGCACAGTCGTGGCAATAACCAGCGTATAAACCAGCTGCGGCGCAGGCCCGATAAAATACCAGACGGCCGCGCTCAGCAGCGCGATAGCGACCACGGCGGGCACGAAAATCGCAGAAATTTTATCTACCAGGCGACTGAGCTCGGGCTTGCTGCTTTGCGCCTGGCGAACCAGATTCACAATGCGCGACAGCGTGGTATTTTTTCCGACCGCGCTGGCGGTGAACAGCACGCTGCCGTCCTGCATTACCGTGCCCGCGTGAACCTTGTCGCCCGCGCTTTTCTCCTGCGGCAGCGCTTCGCCGGTCAGCATCGCCTCATCCAGCCAGGCCTGGCCCTGGACGATGACGCCATCAACGGGCACGCGATCGCCCGTGGTCAGGCGCAGCGTCATGCCGGGCGTCACTTCGCTGAGCGGCATCGCTTTCTCTTCACCGGCGATAACCACACGGGCGGAAGGCGGGGTGAGATCCAATAATCGCTCCAGCGCCTGAGAAGATCGCTGGCGCGCGCGCTGTTCAAGCATATGGCCAAGGTTAATCAGGCCAATAATCATTACGCTGGCTTCGTAGTAAAGGTGGCGCGCTTCTGAAGGAAAAGCAGCGGGCCACAGGGTGACCGCGCTGGAATAGAGCCAGGCCGCCGCCGTGCCGAGCGCGACCAGCGTATCCATCGTCGCGCTGCCGTTCAGCAGGCTGCGCCAGGCGCTACGATAAAAATGGCCGCCCGCAACGACCATAATTACCAGCGTCACGGCGCCCAGTGTCAGCCAGGTGACACGGTTATCGGCGGTTAACATCATGTTGTCGCCGAGCATGCCCCAGCCCATCAGGGGCAGACCAAACGCCAGCGCCAGCAGCGCCTGCCAGCGAAAACGACGCATCGCTTTAAGCGCCGTTTGCTGCTGTTTTTCGCGGCGGTCGCTTTCATCTTCGATAATTTCGGCATCGTAGCCCGCGTTGCGCACCGCCTGAATCAGCGCATCGGGCGAAACGTCGCCCATCACCAGCGCGCTGCGTTCGGCAAGATTTACCCGCGCCTGATGCGTGCCGGGCACCTGCTGCAGCGCGTGCTCAACGCGACTGACGCAGCTGGCGCAGCTCATGCCGCCAATTAACAGATGAAAGCTGTCATCGGTTGCCGGAAGCTGAGAAGGGGCCGCTGTCAGCGCTTCCGGCTGGGGATCTGATACTGTCAGCGGTTCAGGCTTTGGGCGCGCGTCGTCCGCCAGCGCGGCCTGATAGCCTGCCTCTTCTACCGCCGCGATAAGCGCCTGCGGTGCAGCGTCGCCGGTTACGCGGGCTTCATCCAGAGATACCTCGGCCTGATCCACATCATCCCGTTTCTCCAGCGTTTCTTTGACTCTTTTTATGCAATGACCGCAGGAAAGGCCATCCAGTTTTAATACCGTTGTTTGTGACATAAAAACTCCTTTGCTTAGTCGGAACACCGTCAGGATTAAGGATAAACCTTCCATCAAGGGGAGGGTCAAGCTTGTCTCTGGCCGGCACGGACAATTTTAGTCCCACCGTGAAGAGTGTTAAAATTAAGCGATAGCAGACAGGCGGATCCCTATATGAACATTAGCGACGTAGCTAAAAAAACCGGGCTGACCAGCAAGGCCATCCGATTTTATGAGGAAAAAGGGTTGTTGACCGCGCCTTCGCGCGGCGAGAACGGCTATCGCCACTACACGACAAAGCATCTGGAGGAGCTGACGCTGCTGCGCCAGTCGCGCCAGGTGGGCTTTAGCCTGGAAGAGTGCCGTGAAATGCTGCTGCTCTTCCACAATCCGCAGCGCCATAGCGCCGAGGTAAAAGCCAGAACGCTGAATAAAGTGGCGGAAATCGAAGCGCATATCAGCGAACTGAACCTGATGCGCGAGCGGCTGCTGGCGCTGGCGGCCAGCTGTCCGGGCGATGAGGGCGCCGATTGCCCTATTATTGATAACCTGGCGGGATGCTGCCACGAGAGCAAGGGGCGTTAAGCGGGCGCTCGCTAAGGCATCTTTACGGCCCGTAAAAATCGAAAGGGCTACGCCGATTGCTCGTTGTTGGGATCTCGCCTGACGATCCGCAGCGTAATCCCTTCCACCGCCACCACCGTAACCGGCGTACCGGCAGGAAGGTTTTCCGTAGCCTGGACGCGCCAGCTGCTGTCGCCAACGCGAATATGCCCTATACCGTCGTGCAGCGCTTCCTCCAGCCGTAGCGCAGAGCCAATCAGCTGGCTGCCGCGCTGGTTAAGCGAGGAGGGCGGCTGCTTACGATCCCGGCCGCGCAGCCAGCTATACCACCACAGCGCGGAAAGGATGGTCAGGATGGCAAAGCATAAACCCTGCCACTCCCAGGGCAGCGGCACCAGCCAGACCAGCAGGCTGACCAGCACGGCAGCGACGCCGCTCCAGAGCAGATAGCCGCTGGCGCCCAGCATTTCCGCCGCAAGCAGGATGCCGCCCAGCGTCAGCCACAGCCAGGCAGGATTGGCGAACAGTTCGCTCGCCATCAGCTTTGCCTGTCTTTTTTGGTTTCCTTCAGCAGCTCGGCGATGCCAGCGACCGAACCGATCAGGCTTGACGATTCCAGCGGCATCATAATCATTTTGCTGCTTTGCGAGGTGCCAATCTTCTGCAGCGCATCGGTGTATTTCTGCGCCACGAAGTAGTTGATGGCCTGAATATCCCCGGCGGCGATGGCTTCTGAAACCATTTTGGTGGCGCGTGCTTCGGCTTCTGCGCCGCGTTCCCTCGCCTCGGCCTGGAGGAAAGCTGACTGGCGCTCGCCCTCCGCTTTCAGGATCTGTGACTGCTTCTCGCCTTCCGCACGCAGGATCGCGGCCTGGCGGACGCCTTCCGCTTCCAGAATATCGGCGCGCTTGGTACGTTCCGCCTTCATCTGCGCGTTCATAGAGGCAATCAGCTCGGCCGGTGGCCGCACGTCGCGAATTTCAATGCGGGTAATTTTGACGCCCCACGGGTTGGTCGCTTCATCCACGATACGCAGCAGCCGGGTGTTGATGTTATCGCGCTGCGACAGCATCTCGTCCAGCTCCATCGAGCCCAGTACGGTACGCATATTGGTCATGGTTAAATTCACGATAGCCAGCTCAAGGTTGCTGACCTCGTAGGCCGCGCGTGGCGAGTCGATTACCTGAATAAAGCAGACGGCATCGATAGTCACGCTGGCGTTATCTTTCGAGATGATTTCCTGCGAGGGGATATCCAGCACCTGTTCCATCATGTTGATCTTGCGACCAACGCGATCCATAAAGGGCACCAGAAGGTTAAGGCCGGGCTGCAGCGTTTTGGTGTAGCGGCCAAAACGTTCGACCGTCCATTGGTAGCCCTGCGGCACAATTTTGATGCCGGACCAGACAAGCACCAGCGCGACAAGAATAATAACGGGAATAACAGTCAACATATAACCTCCGGGTTGTTGAAAAACGGGCTGATCCATTCAGCCCGGATGCTTTGTTAGTAAAGCAGGGAATAGAGCTGGCGACGGTATTTTGCGGCCAGCGCATCGCCCGTGCCCAGCGCCGCCAGGATCTCCTGCAGGATCTTGCGCGCATGGCCGTCCGCCGCGCCTAAATCTTTTTGCAAATGGCCGAACAGCAGCGCCAGCGCCTCTTCGTTGCGGCCGACCTGATGCAGCTGAACGGCCAGCCTGGTCGCCAGTTCAGGGTTGTCAGGATCGGCATCAATTTGCTGCTGCAGCTGCTGAATTTCCGGCGTATCGGCCGCCTGCTTCAGCAGGTCGATTTGGGCGATCAGCCCCTGATAGCGTGTATCTTTATCCTGTAACGGCACCACGTCCAGCACCGCCTGCGCTTCATCGCTGCGGTTCAGGCTAATTAACACCTCGGCCAGCAGAAAGCCCATTTCGCTGTTTTGGTTGCTTAACTGCCAGGCTTCTTTCAGCAGCGGCAGCGCTTCCAGCGGCTTACCTTCCTCCACCAGCTGCATGGCCTGCTGCGCCTTCAGCTCTTCTTCTTTCGGCAGCACCTTGTGCAGCAGCGCGCGCACGGCTTCTTCCGGCTGCGGGCCCTGGAAACCGTCTACCGGCTGACCGTTCTGGAACAGATAAACGGTAGGAATGGCGCGCAGGCCAAACTGCTGGGCAACGGCAGGCTCCGCGTCGCAGTCCAGCTCGGCAAGGATAAACTGACCGGCATACTCCTGCGCCAGGCGCTCCAGCAGCGGCGTCAGCTCCTGACAGTGCTGGCTGCGCGCAGACCAGAAGTAAAACAGCACGGGGATCTGCATCGACTGCTCAAGCGTCTGATGCAGGTTGCTTTCGTTAATGGTGACAATAGCAGCTTGTGATGACATGAATTCGTCTCTTTATTCCGGGTTTCTTACTTTATTGGGGCGGATGCTTTGGCTTCAAGGTTTTGTTGGCGTCTGCGTCGGTTTACCGCGCAAAATGCGATCCAGCATCCGGCCCGGCAAAATACGCCGCAGCAGCGTGATGGCGTGAGCGACCATCGTTACAGGATAGCGTAAGCGAGGTCGCGGGCTCTCCAGCGCGTGGCGCAGCTTCGGCAGGATCGCCTCCGGCGGCAGCGTAAAGCGGGCGGCGATACCGGGATTTTCTACCGGTTTCTCCCGTTCGGCCTGATTCACATTGTCGGTAAAACGGGTTTTGATCGGGCCTGGCTCAATCAGGCTGACCTGAACGCCGCTGCCGTGCAGCTCCATGCGCAGCGTGTCGGACCAGGCTTCCAGCGCATATTTGCTGGCCGCGTAGGCGCCGCGTCCCGGCGTGGCGATCAGGCCCATTACCGAGCTGGTATTGATAACGCGCGCGTCGCCGCTGGCGCGTAAAGCTGGCAGCAGCAGCATCGTCAGCTGATGCGTGCCGAAAAAGTTGGTGGCGAACTGCTGTTCCATCTGTTGACGGCTAATTGCGGTAAGCGGGCCGTAAACGCCATAGCCGCCGTTATTAAACAGCGCGAAAATCCGGTTATCGCTTAAAGCAAGGATCTGCTCTGCCGCGCGGATAACGCTTTCGCTGCTGTTCAGATCCATTTCGACGCCGGTAAAACCCAGCTCGTCCATGCGCTGCACGTCTTCCGGTTTACGGCAGACGGCCAGAATACGGTAGCCGCGTCGCAGCAGATCGTTGGCGGCGACCAGGCCGATCCCGCTGGAGCAGCCGGTGATAACAACTGTTTTTTGCATAACTTTACCTGTAGGCGATCTGCAATCTCGGTTACTCATGGTTAACTAGCGGAGCCAGCGCTTTTGCCATCTGATCGGCAATAAAGGGCTGCGCATCAGGATTCGGGTGAATGCCGTCCTGCTGCATCCATTCCGGCTTCAGATAGACCCGCTCCATAAAAAAGGGCAGCAGCGGCAGAGAAAACTCTTTCGCCAGTCTGGGGTAAACGTCGCTGAATGCTTCGGTATAGCGACGGCCATAGTTAGGCGGCAGGCGAACCTGCATCAGCAGCGGCTGTGCGCCAGCCGTTTTCACCAGGCGAATAATTTGCCGCAGTTCCTGCTCCAGCTGCTGAGGAGGAAAACCGCGCAGCCCGTCGTTGCCGCCCAGCTCAATCAGCACCCAGCGAGGCTGATGCTGCTGCAGCAAAGCGGGCAGGCGGGCCAGACCCTGCGCCGCCGTATCGCCGCTTATGCTACCGTTAATAATGACGGGAGATTTCTGCCATTTATCATTGAGTAACGCTGGCCACGCGGCGCTGGCGGACATGCGATAGCCCGCGCTCAGGCTGTCGCCCAGCACCAGCAATTTGTCCGCCGCCGCCGCACGCAGCGTCGTCAGAGCCAAAAATAACAGGATAAGGTAATGCCAGCGGAAAACATTCTTGAAGTTCATCGTCTTAGTAAGTCCGTCGGTCAGGGTGAGCATCAGCTTTCCATCCTTACCGGAGTTGAGCTGGTTGTCAAACCGGCCGAGACCATCGCGCTAATCGGCGAGTCCGGTTCCGGGAAGTCGACGCTGTTAGGTATCCTGGCCGGTCTGGACGACGGCAGCGAAGGCGAAGTTTTTCTGCTGGGGGCGCCTTTACATCAGATGGATGAGGAACAGCGGGCAGCGCTGCGCGCTAAAAGCGTCGGCTTTGTGTTTCAGTCTTTTATGCTGGTGCCGACGCTGAACGCGCTGGAAAACGTGCAGCTGCCGGCGCTGCTGCGCGGCGAAAGCGATGCGCAAAGCCGCGAACAGGCGAAAAACCTGCTGGGCCAGCTGGGGCTGTCGGCGCGCCTGAGCCATCTGCCGTCGCAGCTTTCCGGCGGCGAGCAGCAGCGCGTGGCGTTAGCGCGTGCCTTTAGCGGACGTCCGGCGCTGCTGTTCGCCGATGAGCCGACCGGTAATCTCGATCGCCAGACGGGCGAACGGATCGTCGAGCAGCTGTTTTCACTGAATCGCGATTTTGCCACCACGCTGATCCTGGTGACTCATGACGAGCAGCTGGCCGCCCGCTGCGATCGCCGCTTAAGAATGCGCGATGGCAAACTTCAGGAGGAAGTATGATCTGGCGCTGGTTCTGGCGGGAATGGAAATCGCCTTCGCTGCTGATCGTCTGGCTGGCGCTAACGCTGGCGGTGGCCTGCGTGCTGGCGCTGGGATCGCTCAGCGACAGGATGGAAAAGGGGCTGACCCAGCAAAGCCGCGACTATATGGCGGGCGACCGCACGCTGCAAAGCTCGCGCGAGGTGCCGCAAGCCTGGCTGGATGAGGCGCGCCGTGAAGGGTTGCAGGTGGGCCGTCAGCTGACGTTTATGACCATGACCTTCGCCAGCGACACGCCGCAGCTGGCTGCCGTAAAAGCCGTGGACGACCGCTATCCGATGTTCGGCCAGCTTGCTACCGAACCCGCCGGGCTGCGTCCCGTGGCGGGCACCGTGCTGGCCGCACCGCGGCTGCTGGCGCTGCTGGATGTGAAGGCGGGCAGCAAGCTGGACGTGGGCGATGCCACGCTGCACGTAGCCGGAGAGGTCATTCAGGAACCCGACGCCGGGTTTAATCCCTTTCAGACCGCGCCGCGTCTGTTAATGAACCTGGCGGATGTGGCAAAGACCGGCGCCATTCAGCCGGGAAGCCGGGTGACATGGCGTTATAAATTTGCCGGGACGGCTTCGCAGCTGGCGAACTACGACCGCTTTATCGCGGCGCGTATTCAGCCCGAACAGCGCTGGATCAGCGTGGAGAACTCAGAGGACGCCCTCGGCAAATCGATGCAGCGCGCGCAGCAATTTTTACTGCTTTCAGCGCTGCTGACGCTGATGCTGGCGATTGCCGCCGTGGTTGTCGCCATGAACCACTACTGCCGCAGCCGTTACGATCTGGTTGCCGTGTTGAAGACGCTGGGCGCCAACAGAGCGGCCCTGCGCAAACTGATTGTCGGTCAGTGGCTGGCCGTGCTGCTGCTGGCGGCGCTTTGCGGCGGCATCGTGGGAAAAGGCTTTGAGGCGCTGCTGCTGCAAATGCTGCGGCCGGTATTGCCGGGCGAACTGCCTGCGGCCAGTTTCTGGCCCTGGCTGTGGGCAACGGGATCGCTGTTTGCCATTTCCCTGCTGGTTGGCCTGCGGCCCTATCGGCTGTTGCTGGCTACCCAGCCGCTGCGGGTGCTGCGGCGGGATGTCATCGCTTCCGTCTGGCCGCTGAAATTTTATCTTCCGATAATGGCGCTGACGATAGTGGTTCTGCTTGCGCTGCTGGTCGGCAGCAGCAGGCTGCTCTGGGCGCTGATCGCCGGCATCCTGCTACTGACGCTGCTGCTGGGCGGGCTGGGGTGGAGCGCGTTGTTGCTGCTGCGGCGGCTGCGCGTGCGTAACCTGGCTTTCCGGCTGGCGGTTAACCGACTGCTGCGTCAGCCCTCGGCGACCTTCAGCCAGCTGGCCGCTTTTTCGCTTTCTTTTATGCTGCTGGCTCTGCTGCTGGTTATGCGCGGCGATCTGCTCGATCGCTGGCAGCAGCAGCTCCCGCCCGACAGCCCTAATTATTTCCTGCTTAATTTAACCGGGGAGCAAATCTCGCCGGTGCGTGCTTTCCTGGAGCAACATCATATCCAGCCACAGACTTTTTATCCGATTGTCAGAGCGCGGCTAACCTCGATTAATCAGCAGCCTGCCGATCCGTCGCTGGATAACGCGCTGAACCGCGAGCTTAACCTGACCTGGCTTGAAAAGCTGCCCGACCATAATCCGCTGGTTGCCGGTAGCTGGCCGCCCCGGGCGGGCGAAGTCTCGATAGAAGAAGCGCTGGCGGAGAGGCTGGGCGTTAAGCCTGGCGATACGCTGACCTTCACCGGCGATACGCAAACCTTCTCTGCAAAAATTACCAGCCTGCGCAAAGTGGACTGGGAAAGCCTCAAGCCCAACTTTTTCTTTATCTTTCCGCCCGGCGCGTTGGATGGACAGCCGCAAACCTGGCTGACCAGCTTTCGGCTTGATCATGATAATGCGCTGCTGGCGCAGCTGAATCGTGCCTTTCCTACACTCAGCCTGCTGGATATCGGCACTATCCTGCGGCAAATAGGGCAGGTGCTGGCGCAGGTGAGCCAGGCGCTGGAGATCATGGTCGTGCTGGTCACCGCCTGCGGTATTTTACTGCTGCTGGCGCAGATACAGGTCGGGATGCGTCAGCGCAGGCAGGAGCTGGTGGTATATCGAACGCTGGGCGCCGGTAAAAAGCTGCTGAGGCACACGCTGTGGTGCGAGTTTGCGCTGCTGGGCTGCGTCTCCGGCATCGCCGCCACGCTGGGCGCCGAGGCGGCGCTGTGGGGCCTGCAGCGTAAGGTGTTTGATTTCCCGTGGCAGCCCGACTATCTCCTGTGGGTAACGTTGCCTCTGGCCGGCACCTGTTTACTGTCGCTGTGCGGCGGCTGGTTAGGCATAAGGTTACTTAAAGGAAAGGCATTGTTCAGAGGGTATAACGCAGCGTAGAATAAAGGCCGATATGTATCGGCCTTTATCATTTATTTTCTTTCGTATTCTGAGGCGACCGGGAACCTCTGAATCGTTTCGCCTGACCGGTTTTGCTTTCCTGCGGGCTGTGATAAAGGTCATAAATAACGTAGATAGTGGAATAGGGAAATAGCTGAAATGTTGGATCTGCTGGATATAAAATATCGTCATCTCTCTGAAATGAAGTCAACTGAGCTATTTGGTTTAAGAAAAAGAGTATTTAAAGACAGACTCAACTGGATGGTCAACAGCCAGGATGAGATGGAGTTCGATGAATATGATAATGAACAAACCACTTATGTTTTTGGCGTCCACCAGGATACCTGCGTTTGTAGCCTTCGCTTTATAGAAACCCAACACCCGAATATGATTACCGGCACGTTCCGGACATGGTTTAAAGATTTTACGCTTCCCGAAGGGAACTACGTAGAGGCCAGCCGTCTGTTTATCGATAAAGAGCGGATGACGATGTTAAAGCTGCGTGAGAAACCCGTCAGCGCGCTGCTTTTTTTATCGATGATTAATTATGCACGTCACTATAAATATGACGGCATATACGCCATCGTCAGCCATCCTATGTATCTCATTTTTAAGCGTTCTGGCTGGAAGGTTTCGGTAGAGGCACAAAGTCTTTCCGAGAAAAAAGAAAAGATATTTCTGATCTTTATGCCTGTAGATGATGATAACCAGCGTATATTGATTGACCTGGTAAAATCTAAGGCACCCGAGTTAACAATGGCCCTGGATGCCTGGCCGCTCTCATTCCCCGTCAGTCAGCACCGGCCTGATTAGCTGTAGCTCAATGCTTAATCTGATGGCATGTTTCATATTGGTAACGCCCAACTTTTTCACCGCGTTACCAATATGATATTTAACCGTGGTGAGCTTGATGCCCAGAATTAACGCGATTTCCTGGTAGGATTTGCCCACGCTGGCCCAGTAAATAATCTCATTCTCTCTTTTAGAGAATATTTCCCGCGTGTTCATTTCATCAAAATCAGTTTTTCTTGCCTGCTCCTGATACAGCTCCGTCAGCTTTTCATGGGCGTTAATCAGCAGCATTTGCAATTTGCTTTTATTCGTCTGGATCACTTCTTCAATATTATCGTCACAGTGCTCGTCCAGCATGATTGAGAGCACGACAAGATTGTTATTGTGGTCGTGAAGAACAAACGTATAGCCGTTGATGATATTGTGGTTACGCGCCATATCAAAAAGCTTAGGAACCTTGACGCCCTTGTTCAGCATAATGTTTTCGTCCCATGAGAAGGGCGAAACACGGTAAAGCGCCGTGATCAGAACGGGATCGATAAACTGAAAGTTGTTTTCGACATAAACCTGAAACCATTCCGGCCTGTTAGAAATTATAGAGAAATCCGCAGGGTTGCGTTTACTCATAATCGCATAGGCATACTTAACGTTACTGAACTGAGTCAGTTTCCTCTCAAGGTAATCTTTTATGGAGGAATTGATAACCTGATTACTAAAATATGATTTAGACATGTAATTATCTCCCTGAGAAAGTGGGGCTTCCATCGTCAATAGCCGACTTTACCATGTTTTTAAAGCCAGACCTAACGATGCACCCTGCTCAGACAGGCTGCCGTAGATGAGCGGCGTTAAAGTAAATGGCGGAATAATGTTCAGCACGTCCGGCGCAGCCGAAAAATCATAGTAACTTTTTATGGAAGCTGAAGAAACAGGGTGTTGACGTAAGGGCACAATTTGATGAGAGAAGCGAGGGAGGAGAACCAAACCAGACCCTGACACGTCAATCATGAAGCAAAATTTACGTGTTTATCCAGAAAATCTGAGAGTGGTTCCCTTGGTGTTGGCAAAAAAAACTTCTAATTACTTAATAGTATTATGTATTTATTGTTTTGTTCGCCAATACAATACGACTTTCACCAACAAATTAATAGCCATACTTAAGTACAGTTAAGCACTGTCTTTTTTCAGATGGGTGTTTGCCCAGGCAATGCCTTCAGCATAATCGGCAGGTAAATCCTGCGCCAGCGCGCTCAGTGCCTGCTGAAGCGATTCACGGCTGGTATCGCAAAGGTTCAGGTGCCCTACCTTGCGTCCCGGACGCACTTCTTTTTCATACCAGTGCAGGCGAACCAGCGGTTGCTCCAGCCACGCAAGGTTAACTGCCGTGCCGATCAGGTTAATCATAACCGACGGCGTGCTGACGACGGGCGCAGGCAAAGGCAGATCCAGAATGGCGCGCAGATGCAGCTCGAACTGGCTGATGGAAGCGCCGTTCTGCGTCCAGTGGCCGCTGTTGTGCACGCGGGGCGCCAGCTCGTTAATCAGCAGTCCTTCCGGCACCACAAAGCATTCCATGGCCATAACGCCTACATAGTCCAGCTCGTTCATAATAGCGGCCAGCATACTTTCAGCCTGCTGTTGACGTTCCGCATCCGGCGTCGGTAACGCGACGCTGGCGCGCAGAATACCGTCCTGATGCAGATTGTGGGTGAGGGGATAGAAAACCGTGCGGCCGTCATGAGCGCGAGCGCCAACCAGAGACACCTCGCCGGAAAAATTAATGCCCTGTTCCACAATGCACTCGCCGTAGCAATCCGCAGGCAGGGAAGCGACATCGTTCTGCCGTAAACGCCACTGGCCGCGACCATCGTAGCCGCCCGTACGGCGCTTAACGATAGCCAGCTCGCCCAGCCTGGCGAAAACATCGGGCCACTGCGCGGCATCGCTCAGCAGCTGCCAGGGCGCGGTAGCCAGGTTCAGCCGATCCAGCAGCTGTTTTTGCGTCAGACGATCGGCCAGCAGCGGGAAAATATCGCGGTTTACAAAGGCATTATGATGCGAGAGTTCACGCGTCAGCGCCGTTTCCGGCCAGCGTTCGATTTCCGCCGTGATCACGCTTTGTTGGATAGGCAGCGCTTCCGGTTCCGCATCCAGCCCGACAGGATAAACGGCTATTCCCAGCGGTTCACCAGCCTGGCGCAGCATCCGCCCCAGCTGACCATTTCCTAATACGCAGACTGGCTTCATGCTTCCTCCCGCGGATCCGGGTTATTCAGAACTTCGTCAGTCTGGCTTTGACGCCAGGCGGACAGACGCTGGTTTAACTCCGCATCGTGTAGCGCCAGGATTTGTGCGGCCAGCAGCGCCGCATTAGCCGCGCCTGCTTTACCGATAGCCAGCGTGCCGACCGGGATGCCGCGCGGCATCTGGACAATGGAGTAAAGGCTGTCAACGCCGCTCAGCGCCGCGCTCTGCACCGGTACGCCCAGCACGGGCACCAGCGTTTTCGCCGCCAGCATGCCGGGCAGGTGCGCCGCGCCGCCAGCGCCGGCGATAATAACCTGAATACCGTTTTCTGCGGCCTGTTCGGCAAAGCTGAACAGCTTGTCCGGCGTACGGTGCGCTGAAACCACTTCACAATGAAAAGGAACGGCCAGGCTGGTGAGAATGTCCGCGGCAAATTGCATGGTTGCCCAGTCACTTTTAGAACCCATTACAATGGCGATGCGGGCCGGTGCGGCAGTAGAAGACATGCGGGTGTGACTCCTGTGATTATACAAACAGTGTCTGAAAGCTGGTCGGTCAGCCAGACAGGAAGGGCTGAGAGAATACCATGACTCACCGGACAGGAAAACGGTTGCGTCGGTTCAAGCGCATCACGGAATGGGGAACTTCGCGCCTGTCAGCTGACCAGCAGCAGGCTTAAAGCCACTGCATCAGATGCCGGAACGTTAAGCCGGGAGGCTTTTGGCGTAGCTCAGACAGCACGCGTTTTGGTCGGCGGTAATATGGGAAGAATTTACAGGGGAAAAGCGATCAGTTCCGTTCCGGATGAGGTCACACGGATCATCGATCCTTCCGTGTGCCAGGCGCCCAGCACCACGCGTTCGGCGGGCAGACCGTTAACGGTGAGCGTATGAACGGCGGGGCGGTGCGTATGGCCATGAATAAGGCACTGCACCTGATAGCGGCTCATCGTATAGGTAACGGCTTCGTTATTGACGTCCATAATCGCCATCGTTTTGCTGCTGTTGGCCTGCTTGCTGCCAGCACGCATTTTCTGAGCGATACGCTGGCGCAGCGACAGCGGCAGCGACAGGAAAAGCTTTTGCAGCCAGCGCTGATGGACCTTGCGGCGAAAGCGCTGATAGCCTTCGTCATCAGTACACAGCGTGTCGCCATGCATAATCAGCAGCGGCCGACCATACAGCTCCAGCCGTTGCGCTTCCGGCAGCAGCCGCATACCGCATGATTTTGCAAAGCGCTGACCGAGCAGGAAATCGCGGTTGCCGTGAATAAAGTAGCAGGGAACGCCCGCCAGCCTTAATTCATCAAGCGCGGCGGCGACTTTGGCGTGAAGCGGATTGGGATCGTCATCGCCAATCCAGGCCTCAAACAGGTCGCCGAGGATGTACAGTGCATCGGCCTGACGCGCGTCACGCCGCAAAAAAGCAAGAAAACCGGCAGTGATTGCCGGTTCTTCTTCACACAGATGTAAATCTGCGATAAACAGCGTATGCGACATTATTCGCTAACGGTGACTTTCTGGATCACGACGTCTTCTTTTGGCACGTCCTGATGCATTCCGCTGCGGCCAGTAGAAACGGCTTTGATTTTCTCAACCACGTCCATGCCTTCCACAACTTCAGCAAAGACGCAGTAGCCCCAGCCTTGCAGACTTTCGTCACGGAAGTTCAGGAAGTCATTGTCCGCCACGTTAATGAAGAACTGCGCGGTCGCGGAGTGTGGCGCCTGGGTACGGGCCATCGCCAGCGTGCCTTTGGTGTTTTTCAGGCCGTTGTTGGCTTCGTTACGGATTTCCGCTTTGGTGGCTTTCTGCTGCATGCCAGGCTCAAAACCGCCGCCCTGGATCATAAAGCCGTTGATAACACGGTGGAAAATGGTGTTGTCGTAAAAACCTTCACGGCAGTAATCCAGGAAGTTTTTAACAGTTTCAGGCGCTTTATCGTCAAAGGTTTTGATAACGATATCGCCATGGTTAGTCTGGAAAGTGACCATATTCTCATCCTGTAAAGGTTGAAGGGGTGGATTTAGCTGCCGTCAGCGGAATAATCAGGCTGACAGGCGATAAAATAGAGGGCTCTTATATCACAAAATGTGATGACGAGTCAGCACCGCCGCATAAACGGAAGCGTGCCGAACCTTGCTTTGCGTGGCGCTTGCGTTAACAATACGGCAGAATATGCCTGTTACTATCACGATCGCACACGTTAAAAACGGAATGTCTCAATGCTAAAGATTTTCAACACCCTGAGTCGTCAAAAAGAGGAATTTAAGCCTATTCATGCCGGTCAAATCGGCATGTACGTGTGCGGCATCACCGTCTATGACCTGTGTCATATTGGTCACGGGCGCACCTTTATTGCCTTTGACGTGGTCGCCCGCTATCTGCGCTATTTAGGCTACTCGCTGAAGTACGTGCGTAACATCACCGATATTGATGACAAAATCATCAAGCGCGCCAACGAAAACGGCGAAACTATCGACGTGCTGACCGATCGGATGATCGCGGAAATGCACGCTGACTTCGCCGCGCTGAATATTCTGCCGCCGGATCTGGAACCTCGCGCTACGCACCATATCACCGACATCATTGAACTGGTCAGCAAGCTTATTGAGCGCGACCATGCTTACGTCGCCAGCAACGGCGACGTGATGTTCTCTGTTGCCAGCGACGCCGATTACGGCCTGCTGTCGCGTCAGGATCTGGAACAGCTCCAGGCCGGCGCGCGCGTTGAGGTGGCCGCCGACGTTAAACGTAATCCTATGGACTTTGTGCTGTGGAAAATGTCTAAGGCCAATGAGCCGGGCTGGCCTTCGCCGTGGGGCGAGGGGCGTCCGGGCTGGCATATTGAATGTTCCGCCATGAACTGCAAGCAGCTTGGCGAGCACTTCGATATTCACGGCGGCGGTTCCGACCTGATGTTCCCGCATCATGAAAACGAAATCGCCCAGTCTACCTGCGCGCATGACGGCCCCTACGTCAACTACTGGATGCATTCCGGCATGGTGATGGTTGACCGTGAAAAGATGTCCAAGTCGCTGAACAACTTCTTTACCGTGCGCGACGTGCTGGGCTATTTCGATGCCGAGACCGTGCGCTACTTCCTGATGTCGGGCCACTATCGCAGCCAGCTGAATTACGGCGAAGATAACCTGAAGCAGGCGCGCGCGGCGCTGGAGAGGCTTTATACCGCGCTGCGCAACACCGATCCGCAGGCTGAAGCCGTGGGCGGCGAGGCTTTTGAAGCCCGTTTCCGCGAGGCGATGGACGACGATTTCAACACGCCGGAAGCCTATTCCGTGCTCTTTGATATGGCGCGCGACGTTAACCGCCTGAAAACCGAAGACAGGGCGGCCGCAAACGGGCTGGCGGCAAAACTGCGTCAGCTGGCTGGCGTGCTGGGCCTGCTGGAACAGGATCCTGAAGTCTTTTTGCAGAGCGGTGCGCAAAGTAACGACGATGAGGTCGCCGAGATCGAAGCGCTGATCAAAATGCGCCTGGATGCACGTAAAGAGAAAAACTGGGCGCAGGCTGACCTGGCGCGTGACAAGCTGGTCGGGATGGGGATCGTGCTGGAAGACGGCCCGCAGGGAACCAGCTGGCGTCGTAAATAAGCTAAAAAAGTTCAGGAGCCGATTGGCTCCTGAATGGTTTTTACTTTCTTCACCGACCGCTCAGCTTTTAAAATGCAGCCTGCAGCTGACTTTACTCAGCGACGGTGATGCTGTTGCCGTTAAAGCTGACGGTCTGGCCCGCAACGATTTTACAGCGTTTACGGGTTTCTGTTTTGCCATCTACCGTAACCTGGCCGTCCGCGATTGCGTCTTTTGCCGCACCGCCGCTTTCCACCCAACCTTCCAGCTTCAGCAGATCGCATAAATCGACGTGGGCATGTTTACCCAGAGAAAAAGTTGCCATTATTGTACTGCTCCATCATGAAATTCTTCGCAGGCTTGCAGGGTATTCTGAATCAGCGTTGCCACGGTCATCGGGCCAACACCGCCTGGAACCGGCGTAATATAAGCTGCCCGCTCGGAAGCTGCAGC
>Ga0157358_1000057_pt1 | contig 40608 bp, 39 predicted proteins | sample AttcapACBM2_FD_111484 | JGI IMG/M metagenome (GOLD analysis project Ga0157358, IMG submission 111484) | Fungus gardens microbial communities from leaf cutter ant in Botucatu, State of São Paulo, Brazil - Atta capiguara ACBM2 | ecosystem: Host-associated > Fungi > Mycelium > Unclassified ... | reverse complement strand
TCTGCTGAAGCTGGAATATGTCTACCAGACCGCCGATCAGCTGCGCGACGGCGAAGTGCTGAGCCTGAAGAATCCGCCGAAGCGCGTGACGCTGCAGCTGGAAGGCTGTCCGACCGACGGCAATGGCTACTGCAGCTGGGATCAGTTCGCTCAGGCGCTGAACGGCGCGCTGCAGGGCACGCCGATGGAGCCGGCCGCGCAGCCGACCGCGGCGGCGGCTGAAGATGCCGCTAAGCCGGCGGAGAATAAACCGGCCGCCAGTAAGGGCGCCGCTGATAAAGCTGCTGCCGATAAAGCTACTGCCGATAAAGCCGCCGCTGATAAAGCTGCTGCGGACAAAGCGGCAGCGGAAAAAGCCGCCGCGCAAAAAGCGGCTGAAGCGAAAGCTGCAGAAGAGAAGGCGAAAGCGGCCGAGGAGAAAGCGAAGGCAGAGCGCGCTGCGGCGCAAAAGGCGGCTGCCGAGAAGGCCGCCGCGGATAAAGCGGCGGCGGACAAAGCCGACGCGGTTAAACCTGCCGACGTGCCAGCGCAGAAGCCGGTAGAATCCGCGCAGAACAGCGACGCGAAACAAGCCGTCACCCAGTAAAACCCGCTCCAATGAAAAACCCCGCCTCAGCGGGGTTTTTTATGGGCGAGGCGGATTAGCCTGCAACCACCACCAGTTTCTGGTTGGCGAACTCTTTGATACCCAGGTCCGACAGCTCGCGGCCATAGCCGGAGCGCTTCACGCCGCCGAACGGCAGCTCGGCTGAGGTATCGCTCTGCGAGTTAATAAACACCATGCCGGTCTCGATCGCCGAGGCGAGTCGGCGTCCGCGCGCGCTGTCTTGCGTCCAGACCGAGCCGCCCAGGCCGTAGTGAGAGTCGTTCGCCAGCGCAACGGCGGCGTTGTCGTCGCCTACTACGTAAACCTGCGCCACCGGCCCGAAAAATTCCTCATAGTAGGCAGGATTATCCGGGCGGATATCGGTCAGGATCGTCGGCTGGAAGTAGCAGCCGACGCCCTCGACCGGCTTGCCGCCGATCAGCAGCGTCGCGCCATTCCGCACCGCCTCATCGACCTGTTTCGCCAGACGATCGCGCGCCTCTTTGGAAGAGAGCGGCCCCAGCGTGGTCTGCTCGTCGAGCGGATCGCCAAGGCGGGCCGCCTTCAGCGCCGCGCTGAACTTATCGATAAAGGCGCTGGCGATCTTTTCGTGCAGAATAAAGCGCTTGGCGGCGGTGCAGACCTGACCGCAGTTGCTGAGCCGCGCCTGCGCGCCCTGACGCACCGCTTCATCGATATCGGCGTCGTCGAGCACCACGAAAACGTCGTTGCCACCCAGTTCCAGCGTCGATTTCTTCAGGTATTTGCCCGCCTGCTGCGCCACGGCGCTGCCGGCGCGTTCTGAACCGGTCAGGGCGACGCCCTGCACGCGATCGTCAGCAATCAGCTCGGCGACCTGGTCGCTGCTGATAAACAGGTTAGTCCAGGCGCCTTCCGGCGCGCCCGCTTCGATGACCAGCTTTGCAAACACGTCGGCGCAGTGCGGCACGATATTGGCATGTTTCGCCAGCACCGGATTTCCCAGCGCCAGGTTAGGCGCCAGCACGCGCATCAGCTGATAATAAGGAAAGTTCCACGGCTCGACGGCGACCAGCACGCCGATGGGATGATACTCGACCCAGGCCTCGCCCATTTCGCTGGGGTAGGGCTGCGGTTTGAGGATCTCTGCCGCATGGTCGGCGTAGTAACGCGCGATCTGCGCGCAAATTTTCACTTCTCCACGGCTCTGACCAATCAGCTTGCCCATCTCCTTACTGGCGATGGCGGCCAGCTCGTCAACCCGGCTTTCAATCAAATCAGCCAGCCTGGCGAGCACCTGCAGACGCGGCGCGATATCCCCTTTGCTCCACGACGAGTGGAACAGGCGATCGGCGGTGTCCAGCGCCTGGCTTACCGCAGCGGCGTCGTGAGAAGGCCAGCTTTTCAGCAGCTGATTATTAGCGGGGTTAATGCTCTGATAGGAAGACATAGATTCTCCTTGGTCAGTAAAAAAGGTGAGGCGGGAAATCCCGCCTCGCAATCAAATATTTTTGCGCTCTACCGGCGTATCGTCCCACGTCAGCACGTCGGCTTCCGTTTTGTCAAAGGCGCGAAACAGAACTTCGTCGTTACCCTGTTGACGCCAAATCTCCTCCGCCAGCTTCTCGTCATAGTTCGCCACTTCGAAAATAGCCTCTGCGATCTCTGGAGAGGTGTGACGCAGCGTGGCCCATTCGCCCACGTGGTGTGCTTTCGCTTGATCGTTAGACATCATTTTCTCCTTAGTGAAACTTACCCTTTGAGTTTTACCGTGAGTCCGGCAACGTGCTCGCCCTGAAAGCGGGCAATTTTCAGTTCGGCTTCTGTTGGCTGGCGCGAACCGTCGCCGCCCGCCAGCGTAGTGGCACCGTAAGGCGTGCCGCCGCGCGTCTGTGAGATGTCGAACAGCTCTTTGGTGCCGTAGCCAATCGGCACGATCACCATGCCGTGGTGCGCCAGCGTGGTCCAGACAGAGGTAATGGTCAGTTCCTGGCCGCCGCCGGTGCCGGTTGAGGTAAAGACGCTGGCAACCTTGCCAAACAGCGCGCCGGACGCCCACAGGCCGCCGGTGCGGTCCCAGAAGGTGCGCATCTGGCCGGACATATTGCCGAAGCGCGTCGGCGTGCCGATCAGGATAGCGTCGTACTGCGGCAATATGTCCGGCGTTGCTTCCGGGGCCGCCTGGTCGGTTTTTCCGCCCACCTGGGCAAAACGCTCGGCGTCCATAGTTTCCGGCACGCGCCGGATGTCGACTTCGACGCCCGGAACGCGACGCGCGCCTTCCGCTACCGCATTCGCCATGGTTTCGATATGTCCGTACATTGAGTAATAAAGCACCAAAATTCTGGCCATTGCGCTCTCCTCAGCATGTGAAAACCTAAGCAGAAGTATAGAATAGCTTTTTGGCCCTGCGGCGAGATCGCAAAATTTGCGGTTTTTCTGATGCATTGCATTCAGGTCGCGACCTGCGCACAATGGCGCCCTTAAATCGCTGAAGGTGAGATATGTCGGACGTTTCCCGCACCCTGACACTGCGCGTATCGCGCGAAGAGCTGGTGCTGATTTTGATTACCATGATCTGGGGCGGCACCTTCCTGGTGGTGCATCGCGCGATGGCCGTTTCAGGGCCGTTCTTCTTCGTCGGCCTGCGCTTCGCCACCGCCGCGCTGATCCTTGCCTGCGTCTTTCGCCGCGCGCTGGCGGGCACCACGCGGCAGGAGCTGATCGCCGGCGCGCTGATCGGCCTGTCGATCGCTGGCGGCTACGGCCTGCAAACCTGGGGCATGCAGACCATCTCCAGCAGCCAGTCCGCGTTTCTCACCGCGCTCTACGTGCCGGTGGGGCCGCTGCTGCAGTGGCTGTTTCTGCGGCGGCCGCCAGGCGTGATGGCGTGGTGCGGCATACTGCTCGCTTTTCTCGGTCTGCTGCTGGTGGCCGGGCCGCAGGATGGCCGCATCAGCCTTAACCAGGGCGAAATTGCCACCTTGCTCAGCACGCTGGCGATCGCCGCCGAGATCATCCTGATTAGCCGTTTCGCCGGTCAGGTAGACGTGCGCCGCGTAACGCTGATTCAGCTGGCGGTCGCTTCGCTGTGCGCCTTCGCTCTGATGGCGACGAACGGCGAGTCGATGCCGGCGCTCAGTCCGACGCTGCTGCTGAGCGCGCTGGGTCTCGGCGCGGCCAGCGCGCTGATTCAGGTCACCATGAACTGGGCGCAGCGCAGCGTCTCGCCGACGCGCGCCACGGTCATTTACGCGGGCGAGCCGGTCTGGGCGGGCGTGGTAGGGCGTCTTGCTGGAGAGCGACTGCCTGCGGCGGCCATTCTCGGCGGCGCGCTGATCGTCTGCGGCGTTATCGTCAGCGAGCTGAAGCTCAGGCGAAAAAAAGCGGCGCCCGAGGCGCCGCGCGAATAATCATCCCTGCTGCCGCGCCGGACGCTCCGCCAGCGCCGCGCCGCGCCGGCGCAGAATCGCATTAAGCAGAATCGCGCCGAAGGTGGCGGTGCCGATACCGCCCAGGGTAAAGCCGCCGATCTTGAGAGAAAAATCGCCTGCGCCCAGCACCAGCGTGGTGGCGACCATAATCAGATTGCCGTTCTGGCTAAAGTCCACATGGTTCTGCACCCAGATGCGCGCGCCCGCGACCGCAATCAGGCCGAAGACCACAATCGAGGCGCCGCCGATAACCGGTGCGGGAATCGCATGGATCAGCGCGCCGAACTTCGGTGAAAAGCCGAGGATCAGCGCAATGACTGCCGCCGCCACGAAGGCGAGCGTGGAATAGACTTTAGTGACCGCCATCACGCCGATATTCTCCGCGTAGGTGGTGACGCCGCTGCCGCCGATCGAGCCGGAGATAATGGTCGCCAGGCCGTCGCCGACAAAGGCGCGTCCCATCCAGGGATCGAGATTGCGGCCGGTCATGCCCGCGACCGCCTTAAGATGGCCGAGGTTTTCCGCCACCAGAATAATCGCCACCGGCGCGATCATCACCATCGCCTGAAGATCGAAACTGGGCGCGGTGGTTTGCGGCATGCCGAACCACGCGGCCTGCGCCACGCCGCTGAAGTCGACCGGTTTGCCGAAGCCCAGCACATTGGTCAGCAGCGCGTAAATCGCCCAGGCGACGATCAGCCCCACCAGAATCAGCAGGCGCTGCACCATCCCGTAGGTAAAGACCGCCACCAGTCCGATGGCGAGCACGGTCATCACCGCCATCCAGCTGTCGAAGCCGGAGGCCGCCACGCTGTGCACCGCAATGGGCGCGAGGTTCAGCCCGATCGCCATAACCACGGCGCCGGTAACCACCGGCGGCATCAGACGCTCGATCCAGCGCGTGCCGACCTTCATCACCAGCAGGCCGATGAGCATATAGAGCGCGCCGCAGGCGATGACTCCGCCGAGCGCGACGCTGAGATGCGGGTTGAGTCCCTGACCGTTGAAGCCGGTTACGGCGATCACCACGCCGACAAAGGCCGCGCTGGAACCGAGATAGCTCGGCACGCGTCCGCCGGTGATAACAAAAAAGAGCAGGGTGCCGATGCCTGACACCAGGATCGCCAGATTGGGATCCAGCCCCATCAGCAGCGGCATCAGCACGGTAGCGCCGAACATCGCCACCGCATGCTGCAGGCCGAGGATCGCCGTTTGTCCAAACGGCAGCGTCTCATCCGGGGCGATAAGCCCGCCGTCCGATACCGCCGACTTTTTACGCCATTGAGGAAACCAGGAACTCGCCATCGTTATCTCCAGAAAGAGTGGTATCAGGCCGCGCAGGGCGGATTAGCGGGCGTCCTGCCGCTGCAGCGGTAGATAGCCGCGATCGAACCAGGCCAGCCCGTGCATTTCGTTGCTAAACCTCAGCGCCAGCACTTCGCAAAACAGCACGTCATGGGTGCCGACCGACGTAATGTCGCTGATGCGACAGTCGAATGAGACCAGCGCCCCTTGCAGCACTGGCGAACCTGTCGCCGCCGTGCGCCACTGCGCCGCCTGAAAGCGCGCTTCCATCGGCGTCTTGCCGCCGAACAGGCCTGAGAGCGCCTCCTGACCGGCCGCCAGGGTATTGACGCAAAGCTGGCGGTTGGCGTCGAACACCGACCATACCGAGGCTGAGCGATTCAGGCAGACCAGCAGAGTCGGCGGCGTATCGGTGACGCTGCACACCGCGGAGGCGGTAAAACCTGCGCGGCCCGCCGGGCCGTCGGTGGTGATGATATTAACGGCGGCGCCAAGGCGCGCCATGCCGTCCCGAAAGGCCTGCTTCTCGACCAGCGCGATCTCAGGCGTAAGGGTAAGGGTGCTCATGGTTATCTCCTCAGCTCGCCACGCGCTGCGGCGCGGCTTCGCCTCTGTTAAGCCACTGCAGCAGCAGCGAATTGAATCCGTCGGCGTCGGTGACGCTCATGGCATGTCCGCCCCAGGACATGGCGATCTGCTGCGCGTTGGGCAGCGCAGCCGCCAGCTCCCCGTTGCAGCTCCAGGGCACCAGCATGTCGTCCTGGCTACAGATCGCCAGCACCGGCTGCTGAATGCGTTCGGCCAGCGGCGCGAAGTCGGCGCGCATCAGGGCGTTCAGGCGCAGCAGCAGGTTGTCGCGCCCCTGAAAATGGGCAAGGTGCGCCGCCCCTTCTTCGGCGAGGCGCATCTGATGCTGCGCCATCCACTCCGCCGGATAGAGGAACAGCGGCTGCGCGCGCACGAAAGCCTCGACGCCCGCCTTGAGCAGCAGATCCTGCCGCACCTGAAAGCAGCGTCGCGTATGGGGATGCAGCCGCAGCCAGCCGTTGATGACCGCCACGCGCTCGACGCGTTCGGGGTAATCGAGCGCCAGCTGAAGCCCGACGAGGCCGCCGAGCGCGTGGCCGATGACGCCGAAGCGCGTAATAGCGCGCTGCGCCAGCGCCTCGGCCAGTTCGGCCGCCATCATCGCCATCGAATAGTCGGCGGGCAGCGGCTGCGCGCTGCGGCCGGTGCCGCGCTGGTCGTAAACCACCACGCGATAGCGCGCGCTCAGCGCCGCCAGCTGCGGCTGCCAGAAGCCCGCTACGCCGCCGAGGCCGGAAGCCAGCACCAGCGTCGGCGCGGCGGGATCCTGCCGTCCCAGTATCTCCAGATGCATCACGCCTCCCGCTTGCCGATATGCGCCACGCTGGCGATCTCCACCAGCGCGTCGGGCTTCACCAGGCCGCACTGAATGCAGAAGCGCGCCGGTTTATCGCCGGCGAAATACTCGGCATAGACCTGATTGACGGCGGCGTAATTTTGCCAGTCGGTAAGAAAAATGGAGTTGAACGTTACGTCGTCGAGCGTGCCGCCCGCGGTTTCAATCACGGTTTTAATGGTTTCCAGCACGTGGCGCGTCTGTGCGGCAGCGTCGCCGATATGCACCACGTTATTCTCTTTATCGAACGGCAGGGTGCCGGACACATAGACTACGCCGTCAGCCAGCGTCCCCGGCACGAAAGGGGCGATAGGCGTAGCGGTGCCCGGAGGAATAATCACAGATTTCGGCATGGCGTTACTCCTTATGACCTTGCAGGCTTTCGCAGAAAGCGTCGACGCTGGAGACCCAGCCGAAAAAGGTTTCGATATTGAAAATCGCCGCCTGCTGGGCGAAGAGCGGGCCCGCCTGGTAGGTGGCGTCTTCCAGCACCACGCCGAAATATTCGAGGAAAAAGCCGTCGCGCAGCGTCGATTCCACGCAGACGTTGGTGGCGATGCCGGTAAAGATCAGATGACGAATGCCACGGCTGCGCAGCATGCTGTCGAGCGGGGTGTTGAAAAAGCCGCTGTAGCGCGGTTTCGGCAGCACGATATCCTCTGGCTGCGGCTGCAGCGCGTCCACCAGCTGATAGTCCCAGCCGCCTTTCGCCAGCAGCGAGCCCTGCAGCTCAGGGCGCTTGCGCATGGTTTTCAGGGCGTTGGATTTATGAAAATTCGGCGAACCGGCGTCGCCCGCCTCAACATACTGGTTATCCCAGCCGTTCTGGAACCAGACGATCTGCACGCCGGCCGCGCGCGCGGCGGCGACCGCCTGCGCAATCTTCTCTATCACCGGCGTCGTGGCGGAGACGTCGAAGCCGGCCAGGTCGAGATAGCCGCCGGGCGTGGCGTAGACATTTTGCATATCGACCACGATCAGCGCGCTTTGCGTGGGCGGGAAGGCGATCGCTTCCGGGCGCGCAGGCAGCTCAACCTGCGGCAGCGCGGAAGCATGGGCGCAGTAAACGGTACTCATCAGGCCACCTCTCTGTTGTCATTGATCTCGCTGCGACACTGCATCAGCGGCTGGATATGCTGGCCGAAATCTTCAATGCCCTGAAGGAAGTCGTCAAAGGTGAGCAGCACGCCCTCGGCGCCTTCAACCTGCGCCACCTCATCCAGCATGCGCGCGACGTTAGCGTAAGAGCCAACCAGCGTGCCCATATTGATATTGACCGCGGAAGTGGGGTCGGCCATCTGGCGCACGTTGGTGTCGCTGCCGGAACGCTTGTCCTGCTGGCTCTGCGTGGTCAGCCAAGCGAGCGCCTCCTGGTCGGCGCCTGCTTTGTAGTGCTCCCATTTGGCGCGCGCCGCCTCGTCGCTGTCGGCAGCGATAATCATAAACAGCACGTAGGAGCCGACGTCGCGACCTGCCTTATCTGCCGCCTGCTTCATGCGCGCGGCGGTCGGGGCGAAGGCGGCCGGCGTATTGACCCCTTTGCCGAAGCAGAAGTTGTAGTCGGCATGCTGCGCGTAAAAGGCCATGCCCGCGTCGCTCTGACCGGCGCAGATCACCTTCATCGGCTTCTGCGGCTGCGGGCTGACGCGGCAGTCGTTCATGGTGAAAAACTCACCTTTGAAATCGGACTGGCCGCTGCCCCAGAGGTCGCGCAGCACGGTAACGTACTCCGTCAGGTAGTCGTAGCGGCGGCTAAAGTAGTCATCGCCCGGCCAGATGCCCATCTGCTCATACTCCGGCTTCTGCCAGCCGGTCACCAGGTTGACGCCGAAGCGGCCGCCGGAGATGGAGTCAATGGTCGACGCCATGCGCGCTACGATGGCGGGCGGCAGCGTTAGCGTGGCGGCGGTGGCGTAGATCTCGATACGCGAGGTCACCGCGGCCAGGCCCGCCATCAGGGTGAAAGATTCAAGGTTGTGATCCCAGAATTCCGTTTTGCCGCCGAAGCCGCGCAGCTTGATCATTGAGAGCGCAAAGTCGAAGTGGTAGCGCTCCGCCTTTTGTACGATCGCCTTGTTCAGTTCGAACGTCGGTTTGTACTGCGGAGCGTGGGTAGAAATCAGCCAGCCGTTGTTACCAATCGGAATAAAAACGCCAATCTTCATGTCAAACCCTCTTTGCCAGGTGAAAAATGATGGGGGGCGCTGCGCGGCATCCTGCTTCATCCCTGATGGCGGCGCTTGCTGACAAATTTGCAAAGGTTGTGCCACAAAATAAAAGAACATATTTAACAAAAGGTTAAATATAACGCGGGAAAGAAAAGTGGAACGACTGGTCCGTTATGGACCATCTGGTCAAAAATCTCTGCACGTTTTGCAGGCAAGCTGAACAAAAAAGGTGCAGCGGCCGGGTTGGGCAGGGGAGAGCGGCTTTGCTATGATGCCAATACGCTTAAGGAATGAGGTAACGCTGTGAAAACCGATGAAAAAAAACCGACGCGACGTTCGCGCGCGACTGCGGCGAAACGCGCCGCCATTCTGGAGGCCGCGCTGGCGCTTTTCTCTCAGTTTGGTATTCACGGCACGCGTCTCGATCAGGTCGCCGAGCGCGCCGACGTCTCGAAAACCAATCTGCTCTACTATTACCCTTCGAAAGAAACGCTCTATATCGCGGTGCTGAAAGAGATCCTCGACGTCTGGCTGGCGCCGCTGCGCGCGCTGCAGCACGATATGGATCCGCTCAGCGCCATACGCCGCTATATCCGTCTTAAGCTTGAGGTGTCGCGCGATCATCCGCAGGCGTCGCGGCTCTTCTGTCTGGAGATGCTGCAGGGCGCGCCGCTGCTAAAAGGGGAGCTGGCGGGCGATCTCAAACAGCTGGTGGACGATAAGGCGGCAATCGTTGAGCGCTGGATCAATGAAGGGCGGCTGGCGGGCGTCCAGCCGCAGCACCTCTTTTTTATGCTGTGGGCGGCGACGCAGCACTATGCGGATTTCGCCAGCCAGGTCGAGGCGATTACCGGGCAGACCCTGAGCGATCCCCAGTTTTTTGACGAAACGGTCGAAAACGTGCAGCGCATGATCATCGAAGGGATCCGCGTGCGCTAATTTTTTGGCGGCTGGCGCCGCCGCTCTGCCACGGAGTTATCGATGGATTCTGTTTCGCAACTGCTGCTGGGCGCGTCGGTCAGCGTCGCGGCGATGGGCCGCCGGACGCCGCTCTGGCAGGCGGCGGCGGTGGGCGCCGTCTGCGGCACGCTGCCCGATCTCGATGTGTTTATCGATCACGGCGACGCCATCCGCAATATGACGCTGCACCGCACCGAGAGCCATGCGCTGCTGTGGCTGACGCTGGCTTCGCCGCTGCTCGCCTGGCTTATCGCGGGCCTGTTCCGGCGCGGAGTCAGCTGGCAGCAGTGGTGGCTGGCGATCTGGCTGGCGCTGATTACCCATCCGCTGCTGGATCTGATGACGGTGTACGGCACGCAGCTTGGCCTGCCGCTCACCGATCCCCCCTTCGCCGTCGGCAGCATCTATATCGTCGATCCGCTCTATACGCTGCCGCTGCTGATCTGCCTCGCGGTAGCGCTGCGGCGCGGCGGCGCCAGCGGTCTGCGCTGGAATCGGGTCGGATTAACCCTGAGCACGCTCTATCTCGCCTGGAGCGTGGCGATTCAGGGCGTGGCAGGCTGGCAGATCGGGCAATCGCTGGCGCAGCAGAAGTTGTCCGACGAGAAGGTGCTGGTGACGCCAACCGCGTTTAATACGCTGGTGTGGCGCGCGGTGATTATCGACGGCGATCGCTATGGCGAAGCCTGGTGGTCGCTGCTGTCGCCGACGCGGCCGCTGCAGATCCGCTGGCAGCCGCGACACACGGCGCTGTTCGCGCCGCTGCAGGGCAGCTGGTATGCGGAGCGCGTCGCCTGGTTCAGCCACGGCTTCTATGCGCTGCGCGAGCAGGATGGGCAGACGCTTATTGCCGATTTACGCATGGGGGAAGAGGGAAGGTATACCTTTACCTTCGGGCTGGGCACGCCCCAGTCGCCCTCCGCGCATCCTGAGCGGCTGCCTTCCGCGCGTCCTTCGCTGGGGCAGAGTTTTAAAAAAATTGGGGAGCGACTGTAAAAGCGGCAATGACGCACCTCCTCCCTGAGGTGCGGTTCAGCGCGTTGCTCTCCCGGTTGATGCCTCCCGCACGTTAACGGCTGAGCCCTGTTGAGGGCGGTTTAAGGCCCGGGATCAAAGCGATTAACGGGCGGCGCGACGGCGCAGCAGCCAGCCCATGGTCAGCATGACAAACCACAGCGGGGTGACCATCAGCGCCTGACGGGTATCCTCCTGCAGCGTCAGCAGTACCAGCACGAAGGCGAAGAACGCCATCACCACCCAGCACATGAACTTGCCCAGCGGCATCTTAAAGCCCGACGCCGCGTGGCGCTCCGGATATTTCTTGCGGTAGGCCAGATAGCTGCACAGGATAATGGTCCAGACGAACATAAACAGGATCGCCGACACCGTGGTCACCATAGTGAACACCGTCATCACGTCCGGGATCAGATAAATCAGCGCGACGCCGACAAGCAGGCAGAGGCAGGAGAAAAAGAGTCCGGCAGTCGGCACCGCACGCGCGGAGAGTTGACCAAAGGCGCGGTGCGCCACGCCCTGCTGCGACAGGCCGTAGAGCATACGGCTGGTGGAAAAGATGCCGCTGTTGGCGGAAGAGGCCGCCGAGGTCAGCACCACAAAGTTCACGATGCTGGCCGCCGCCGGCAGGCCGATCAGCACGAACATCTCAACAAAGGGGCTGCGATCCGCCAGCACCTGCGTCCAGGGGGTTACCGCCATGATCACCATCAGCGCCAGCACGTAGAACATAATCACGCGCAGCGGAATGGCGTTAATGGCGCGCGGCAGCACCTTGTGGGGATCGTGCGTTTCCGCCGCCGCCGTACCGACCAGCTCAATGCCGACAAAGGCGAACACCGCAATCTGGAAACCGGCGAAAAAGCCGCTCAGCCCTTTCGGGAACAGGCCGCCGTGATCCCAGATATTGCTCAGCGACGCGGTGCCGCCGCCTGGCGACGGATAGTGCAGGGTCACCAGCACGATGCCGGTGATAATCAGCGCCACGATGGCGACGATCTTAATGATGGCGAACCAGAACTCCATCTCGCCAAACATTTTCACCGTGGCGATATTCAGCGCAAGGAAGACGAAGACGCACAGCAGGGCGCTCATCCACACGGAAAAGCCGGGGAACCAGAGCTGAAAATAGGCCGATATCGCCACCACGTCGGCAATGCCGGTCACCACCCAGCAGAACCAGTAGGTCCAGCCGGTAAAGTAGCCCGCCCAGGGGCCGAGCAGATCGGCGGCGAAGTCGCTGAAGGATTTGTATTCCAGATTGGAGAGCAGTAGCTCGCCCATTGCGCGCATCACAAAAAAGAGCATAAAGCCGATGATAATATAGACGAAAATGATCGACGGACCCGCCAGGCTGATGGTTTTGCCGGAACCCATAAACAGTCCGGTGCCGATGGCGCCGCCGATGGCGATAAGCTGAATATGACGGTTATGCAGATTACGCCGCAGCTTGTCAGGATTCTCCTGCTCAGCAACGGCTTCTTTTATTTGATCAACCATAAAATTGTTATTCCTGTCTGGATGTTGTGTCAGCTCTGCTGGCTGTTTGCGATCGCTTGCCTGGAGGCAAGTGGGCATAAGATAGAGGAATAAGGCAAAAGCTCGCTAATTTTTTTGTCCAAATGCGATCTTTACGTCTTATTAACATGTCAGAAAATCTTTACGCAGCGCAAACTTGCGGCACAACGCGGCTGTTTTAAGCGAAAAGCGCCATTCCCGGCGCGAAACCGGCGCGTAGCTTCTACACTTTTGTTCTCTAAATCAAGCTGCTGCAAGAGTGATAATGCGCACGATTATTCTGCTGCTGGTGCTAATAGCCGTTGGGTGGTGGAGCCTGCCGTGGCTAAAACAGCATCTGCCGCCCCAGTTCAACCCCTTTACGCCGCTGGCGGTCACCGATCCGCCCGGCTGGCTGACGCGCTACAAACTCAAGCGGCTGGCTGGCGATCACGCTGCCTGCCTCGACGTGATGCGCCGCGCGCAGCTGGCGGGCCTGGTGACGTTTAGCGCGCGTCCCGCCGTCACGGACGCCTGTCCACTGCCTGACCCGCTGCGCATCCAGCGTTTCGGCAGTGTCAGCCTGAGCAGCAGCTTTCTCGCCAGCTGCCCAATGGCCGTCGCCAGCACTATGTTTGTTCTGCGCAGCCAGCAGCGTCTGGCACAGGCGCAGCCCGGCGCGTCGCTGGTGCGCATCAACCATGTCGGCAGCTACGCCTGCCGCAATATCTATCACCGTACAGAAGGTCGCTTAAGCGAGCATGCCACCGCGGACGCCTGGGACGTCACCGGCTTTCAGCTGGCCGATGGGCAACGCATAGAGGTAGGGAAAAACTGGACGCAGCCGGAGAGCAAGTCGGCTCTGCTGCATCAGCTCTGGCAGGAGGGGTGTAATAACTTCGGCAATGCGCTTGGACCGGATTATAACGCCGCGCATGCCGGCCATTTTCATTTCGGCATGCGCGGAACCGGATATTGTCGATGAATTAAACCGCCGGGTTCAGCCCGCGTTTAATCAGGAAATGATTGGCAGGCCAGGAAAATATAAATCCGGTCAGCGTCGCGAGCTGCAGCATAAACCAGAAAGCCGCTATCAGCGGATTGATTTGCTGATGAAGCACAAACTTTAGGGCCAGGCTCATAAAGAGGAAAATACCCGCCTGATAAACCAGCAGCGGGAAAGTTTCGGTGCGAAAGGCGACCAGCAAGGCGCGCCAGACAGAAAATGCTTCGCGCTGCCTGATCGCCATAAATTGTAAAAACAGACCGCTAATCAGAGAAATAGCCAGGCAGATAATTGCCTGCATCCAGAGCGGCGTAGCAAAATGATAGTGGTTTAGCAGAGTGATAATCGGAATCGTAATCAGTTCGCTAAAAATGCAGGCTGCCGCCGAGAGAGAAGTGGTAATAAATATGGTTTGCCAGCCGGCGTAATGATGAATTTTTTGCGGAACCAATAGCGCAAGTTTAAGCTGACGCGACGGTTTTCGACCAAGATACCACCAGGCCAGCCAGCCAAAGAACGGCATGTAGAGTCCGGTCAGTGGCCAGATAATGTTCATTATCCCGACAGGATGTGGATGGCGAAAAATATCCTTAAGGATCATCAGAGCGGTACAGGCTCCTAATACCAGGAAGGGTAATGCCAGCTGATTCAACATAGTGTTTCCCACCTGCAAAGGTAAAAGCGCATCCGTAAAAACGGCCGAAGGCTGCCAGAGGCCTGCATGCCGCGCGTAATGGGGAGGTAAGGGGTCCATGGTTAAGCGTAGCCCAATCGCAACACAAGGAAATGATCTATGCTTAAGCGAGACGGCAAAAAAAAGCACGCATTTCCACTACTGTCGGCAGTTTCGCTTTAGAATACCTTAACTCTATGTTTACAAATAAATTACGCATCTAAACTAATTTAACTTAATCGCTATGCTGAATGATGGCCAATGTATGGGGGATTTATTGTTGTGTTGCAGATTGAATCTGTTTAAGAAAAATCTTATTCTGTTTTTCAGCGGCTATACTGCTGGGAATGGGATTCTCTTTCGAGAAGCACAGGAAACATGCTTTAAGTAAAACACGTACAATCGGACGTACGTGGTTTTTACTGGCCTGCCTGTTTTTTTCTCAATAAAACTTTTTTCTCTTATAAATTTATTTTTTTAAAAATGTACAACCTCAATAACCAGACGCGTCAGCGTGAGGATAACGCCGAGGCAATATGACTAACGAAAATTATTTCGTCTGGCGCCGAGAGACGGAAAAAGAATTTCAGGCTCTCACTTCAACTGAAGAATTGAAGACGCTCATTCAGACACAGACAGTGTCATTAGGGTTCGACAGCTATTCCTTTTTGATTCAGCATCCTGTGCCCTTTACTCGTCCACGCCTTTTTTGCATCACACTTATCCAAAAGCCTGGATGAAACGCTATGAGGAAAAAAACTATTACGCCGTCGATCCGGTGTTATTGCTTTGCCAGCAGCCGGGACGAGGGCTGGAGTGGACGGACGAGATTTTCGCTGGGGCCGGCGATTTGTGGAAAGAGGCGCAGGAGTATGGGCTAAACAGCGGATTTTCCTGCTCCGCGATGGCGTCAAATCGCGCCATTGGTATATTATCTATAGCATCTCGCCTGGCAAGCAAGACGCAGCATTTGCACACCGAGCTGGAAGTGAAACTGCACTTTCTGGCGGAGCTGAGCTTGCGTGCGCTTCAGCGTTTTTCCGATGATGCGCTAATGGTGCTAAAAAATGATTTCAGTCAGCGCGAGCTGGAGATTTTGAAATGGACTGCTGAAGGCAAAACCTCGGCTGAAATTTCGCTTATTTTAGCTATTTCGCAGCATACGGTAAATTTTCACCAAAAGAATATGCAAAAGCGATTTAATGTTTCCAATAAAACCCAGATTGCCTGTTATGCGGCGGCAATTGGTCTGATATAGAAAAAGGCAACTACTAAATTTAGTAGTTACGTTGCCGGAAGCAGTTGTCTACCCTGCGCCGGGACTTTGCCAGGCGGGCGTAGCGTAAATCAGTGCAAACATGAGGATGTCAGGGGCGCATGATGAAGATAATTCAAACCCAGTTAAAGGATATGCCGTCCTCTCTGCTGGCCGAGTTAGGCAGCTACCGTTATAGCGTATTTGCGCGTGGAGAAGGTTGGTCGATTCCGCCGCGTCTCAGCACGCCGGGTCAGGAGTATGACCGTTTTGATCGTTCAGATGTCACCTGGCTGCTGGCATGGAGCGCGCGCGACGGCATTAGCGGCTGCGCGCGTCTGATGCCGTGGCATGAGCCCGCCCAGAGCGAAGGGCTGATGGTACCGTTCAGTCATGAAAAAGTGTGGGAGATGTCGCGCTTCTCGGCGAAGCTGGAAGTGGACGCGGAACTGCCGTTCAACCTGTTATGGCACGCAGTACAGCTCGCCGAACTCAACGGCATGGAGTATTTAATTAGCTCGGCGACGCCGATGCTGGAGAAGATGTTTGAGGATCACCAGGTCGCCTATGAGCCGCTCACGCCGGGCTTGATTCAGTCGGAAGACAACCTGTTCGCCATTCGTATTCCAGTGGCGCAGCCGGCGCTGGCGGAAAAGTATCGCGGCACGCGGCGCTTCAGCCCGGAAGAGGTATTGCCGTCGCTGGGCGTCTCCGTCAACTGGCAGTCGCACACCTGACAGCGCGCCCCCGCGTCAGGCGGGGGCGGACGCATCACTGACGATACGCGGTTTTAATCTGCTTAATGGTATTGCTAAACACTTCCGCCTGCGGCTTGTCGCCCAGAGTCTGCACGTAGCGTTCCATATTAATAATCACTTTGCCGGCATCCGCCTGGCCCATTCCTTTCAGAATCAGCGTCACCATCATTTTCAGACAGGCGACTTCGTCGGCCAGCTTCAGCGTGTCGTGCGAGGTAACAAATTCTTCATCGCTCATCGTGTTCTCCTTGGGGGTTAATCGATCGTGCCGGCATGTTCCGCGCAGCCGTGCATCAGTATATCACAGCGCGCCATTTACCTGCGCAAGCGCAGCGTCAGCGCGACCGATTCATCAACAGGATATTATTTAAAGCAGCAGGTGAATAATTTTCACAGCTTGCCTACGCTGCATTTAAACGGCGAGCGACATTTTGCCTGATGCATAATTTAACTTTTTGAAATGTAATGAAAAATAAAAAGATAAAATGATCATATTTTATGCGCCCGACATATTAATTTGGCTGACTGGAAAGCCTTGATGTAAATCATTGAATACGGCCAAACATTCGGGCGATTGATGTTCATTATGACGAAAAGCAGGTATCATGCGCGGATTCATTACCCGAATTATTCCTCATTTTAGCTTGCGGAGTGCTCCCCGTTGATCAGTGTTCTTCTTGTAGATGACCATGAACTGGTACGCGCCGGTATTCGCCGCATACTGGAAGATATGAAAGGTCTTGTGGTCGCGGGAGAGGCCTGTTGCGGCGAGGACGCGGTGAAATGGTGCCGATCTCATCAGGTCGATGTGATCCTGATGGATATGAATATGCCCGGCATTGGCGGACTGGAAGCGACGCGCAAAATCGTGCGCTTCAATCCCGATATCAAAATTATCATGCTGACCATCCACACCGAAAACCCGCTGCCCGCTAAGGTGATGCAGGCAGGCGCGGCGGGTTATCTCAGCAAAGGCGCTGCGCCGCAGGAAGTGGTTAACGCTATCCGCTCCGTACACGCCGGCCAGCGCTACATCGCATCAGATATCGCCCAGCAGATGGCGCTGAGCCAGATCGAGCCGCAAAAAGCGGAATCGCCCTTCAGCTGTTTGTCGGAAAGGGAATTGCAGATTATGCTGATGATCACCAAAGGGCAAAAGGTGACGGAAATTTCCGAGCAGCTCAATCTCAGTCCTAAAACCGTTAACAGCTACCGTTATCGCATGTTCAGCAAGCTGAACATCAGCGGCGACGTAGAGTTAACGCATCTGGCCATTCGACATGGCCTGTTCAATGCGGAGCCGTTAATCAGTAGTGAGTGAAGTTTTCAACGCCAAAGCCTTTCTCAGCACGGTGACCAGCCAGCCGGGCGTGTACCGCATGTACGACGCCTCGGACACCGTGATCTATGTAGGAAAAGCCAAAGATCTTAAGAAGCGCCTCAGCAGCTACTTTCGCAGCCACGTCGGCAGTCGAAAGACCGAGGTGCTGGTCAGCAACATCCATCATATAGACGTCACCGTGACGCACACTGAAACGGAAGCGCTGCTGCTCGAGCACAACTACATCAAGCTTTATCAGCCGCGCTACAACGTGCTGATGCGCGATGATAAATCCTATCCGTTTATCTTTCTCAGCAGCGATACGCATCCGCGCCTGGCCTACCATCGCGGCGCGAAACATGCCAAAGGCGAATATTTCGGCCCGTTCCCGAACGGTTATGCGGTGCGTGAAACCCTGGCGCTGATGCAAAAAGTCTTTCCGATTCGCCAGTGTGAAAACAGCGTCTACCGCAATCGCTCCCGACCCTGCCTGCAGTATCAGATTGGACGCTGCCTCGGTCCGTGCGTCGCCGGTCTGGTGAGCGAAGAGGAGTATGCGCAGCAGACTGAGTACGTGCGGCTGTTTCTCGCCGGTAAAGATGACCAGGTGCTGAACATGCTGGTGAAGCGCATGGAAGAGGCGAGTATCGGGCTGCGCTTCGAAGAGGCGGCGCGTCTGCGCGACCAGATCCAGGCGGTGCGCCGCATCACGGAAAAGCAGTTCGTCTCCAATCAGGGCGACGATCTGGACGTGGTGGGCGTCGCCTACGACGCCGGCATGGCCTGCCTGCACGTGCTTTTTATTCGTCAGGGCAAAGTGCTGGGCAGCCGCAGCTACTTCCCGAAAGTCCCGGCCGATACCGAGCTGGCGGAGGTGGTGCAGACCTTCGTCGGCCAGTTTTACCTGCAGGGCAGCGAAGCGCGCACCCTGCCGGGCGATATCCTGCTGGACTTCGATCTGCCGGAGCGCGAACTGCTAGCCGCGTCGCTGAGCGAGCTGGCGGGGCGACGCGTGACCATTCAGAGCAAACCGCGCGGCGACCGCGCGCGTTATCTTAAGCTGGCGCGCACCAACGCGGCGACGGCGCTCACCACGCGGCTGTCGCAGCACTCTACTATCCAGCAGCGGCTGGCGGCGCTGGCGCAGTTTCTCGAGCTGGACAAAATCAACCGCATGGAGCGCTTCGACATCAGCCATACCATGGGCGAGCAGACCATCGCATCCTGCGTGGTGTTCGATCCCAACGGGCCGCTGCGCAGCGACTACCGCCGCTACAATATTGAAGGCATTACGCCTGGCGATGATTATGCGGCGATGAATCAGGTGCTGCGCCGCCGCTACGGCTAAGCGCTGGAAGAGGACAAAATACCCGACGTCATCCTGATCGACGGCGGCAAGGGACAGCTGTCGCAGGCGAAGCAGGTATTTGCCGAACTGGACGTGGAATGGGATAAGTCGCGACCGATTTTACTGGGCGTAGCGAAAGGCAGCGATCGTAAAGCGGGCCTTGAAACGCTCTTCTTTGAAGCGGAAGGCGAGGGCGTTTCGCTGCCGCCGGACTCTCCGGCGCTGCACGTTATCCAGCATATTCGTGACGACGCTCACAATCATGCAATTTCGGGCCATCGAAAAAAACGGGCGAAAGTAAAGAACACCAGCGCGCTGGAGAGCATCGAAGGGATTGGCCCAAAACGTCGCCAGCAGCTGCTTAAGTACATGGGCGGCCTGCAACCCTTGATGAACGCTACGGTTGAAGAGATCGCCAATGTGCCCGGCATTTCGTTCGCGCTGGCGGAAAAAATATACCATTCGCTAAAACACTAGCATTGAAACAGGTGAGGCAATGTAGGAACATAGGGGAAATTCTACCCATTCCAGACAGTTACCGGCATATGCAATTTAACATTCCGACGTGTCTCACCCTGTTTCGAGTCGTCCTGATTCCTTTCTTCGTGCTGGCTTTCTATCTGCCGTTCTACTGGGCGCCGTTCGCCACCGCGCTGATCTTCGTGGTCGCTGCGGTAACCGACTGGTTCGACGGATTTCTCGCCCGTCGCTGGAAGCAGACCACGCGCTTCGGCGCCTTCCTCGATCCGGTGGCCGATAAGGTGATGGTGGCGATTGCGCTGGTCCTGGTGGCGGAATACTTTCACTCGTGGTGGATTACTCTGCCGGCCGCGACCATGATCGCGCGCGAAATTATTATTTCCGCGCTGCGCGAGTGGATGGCGGAGATCGGCAAGCGCAGCAGCGTCGCCGTCTCCTGGATCGGCAAGGTGAAAACCACGGCGCAGATGCTCTCACTGGTGGCGCTGCTGTGGCGTCCCGACACCACGGTTATTGCCGTGGGCGTGGTGGCGCTTTATATCGCCGCCGTGCTGACATTCTGGTCTATGTTTCAGTATTTAAGCGCTGCGCGCGGCGATCTGCTCGATAGCTGATCGAAGCGACTTAAAAAGCAGCAAACGGACGCACTGTGAAGATAATTCTGTTGACTCAGTGCGTCAGGTCAGTAGAATGCATCGCATCGAACGGCGGCAAGGCTGCCAGAAGATAAGCAAAATCAGCAAGTTCCATTAGATTGCTGAACAATGCGGGAATAGCTCAGTTGGTAGAGCACGACCTTGCCAAGGTCGGGGTCGCGAGTTCGAGTCTCGTTTCCCGCTCCAGATTTGCAGGTCAGGATCCCCTGACGGCACAGCGGATAAAGGCGCGTTGGCAGAGTGGCCATGCAGCGGATTGCAAATCCGTCCACCTCGGTTCGACTCCGGGACGCGCCTCCACTTTACACCCTGCCCGGGTGGTGAAATCGGTAGACACAAGGGATTTAAAATCCCTCGGCTTATGGTCGTGCGGGTTCAAGTCCCGCCCCGGGCACCATCTCTATCGATTTAAAAAAACCAAATTAAAACAAAGCAGTAGTAAGCAATGTCGTGACCGCCTTCAGGGCGGTTTTTTTGTGCCTGAATTTTCCCGCCAGCTAATCAATATAAGCGTTCCTGTAAATCGCGTTACTTTACTTCCTCACCAACAGGGGAGGTTATGATGGAAACGAAGTACGCTAAAGATGCTATTCATGTGTGTCGTTTGATGTTTGGGCAGGCCGTGCTTGAGCTGCTGGCCGATCGTCAACCGGTGACTAACCGCGCGCTTAAAGAAAAGATTAAGGTGATGCTGCCTGATGCAAAACCCGAACTTGTCTACGAAACCGCGATGGCGTTACTTGATCACTCTCTGCATAGAGTGCGCACGCCTTTAACTCCGACCTGACACCTTTACAGCGGGCGGTACCCTTTCAGACAGAAAGGAAAGTTAAAATAGAAAACCCGGCGTTAACCGGGTTTTTTTCATTATGACTGCGGCTGTCCAACTGGACCTGAGCCCAGCGTGCCGCCCGGCGACGACTGGCCGCTTGGCGCATGAGGTCGGCCATCCGATTTAATCGCGTCGCTGCGGTGCATACAGCCCGCCAGCGCCAGTACCGCCAGCGTAATGCAGATCCCTTTTTTCACGTTGCTCATCGTTGCCACCTCATTCTCCGGTATTGAAAAAGAAAGCATAAAAATGCAATGAAATTAAAGCGTAGCAGGCCAGCGCCAGCGCACCAGCTTTAAACGAATAAATGATCGCATGGCGGTAAAATTTGACCCGTCTCTCATCTGATACAGCCAGGAGTGCAAATCGCCGCGCGATGCGATACTTTTTCGCCTCGACAACGCGGCACGGGCTGCGCTGACTAAAAAGGAAACGAGATGCAGGGCGTCGTGAAATTTATTAAAGGCTGACTACTGTTTGCCCTGCTGTGGGGCCTGTTTATGTGGTTCTCCTTCTGGCAAAAGGAGGGAATGGAAACAGGGATGGCGATCTTACAAAGTCTCTATGCGGGCGTTCTTTATCAGGCGATGACCACGCTCATCGCGCGCTTCAAGGCGCGCCGACAGGCCAAACCGCTTTAATGGCGATGCGGCTTCCGCCGCATCGCATCATCAGCCGTAAATCACTCGAATTTGCCGGTCAGGCGGCGATGAAAATCGCTGCTGCGGGTATCCAGACCGACAATTGTCACCTGCGCACCGTGGCGCTGATAGCGGTATTCAATGTCGTCGAGCGCGGCCACCGACGAGGCGTCCCAGATTTGCGCATCGGTCAGATCGATCGTCACCTGTTTCGGGTCATGACCGTAATCGAAGTGCTCAAACAGATCGTTGCTGCTGGCGAAAAAGAGCGGGCCGCGCACCCGATAGCGCACCGACTGACCGTCGGCACTGACTTCGCGCTCGGCGTGGATCACGTGGGCGATACGGCGCGCGAACAGCATCATGGCGGCGATCACGCCCGCCAGCACCCCCAGCGCCAGGTTGCCGGTCCAGACCGTGACGCCAATCGTCAGCGCCATCACCAGCGTCTCCGACCAGGGCATGCGCCTGAGCGTGGCGGGCTGCAGGCTGTGCCAGTTCACCGTCTTCACCGCGACCACCATCATAATGCCCGCCAGCACCACCATCGGAATTTGCGCCATGACGGCGCTCAGGCCGGTTACCAGCAGCAGCAGCACCAGCCCGGCGACCAGAGTCGAAACGCGCGTGCGCGCCTTGCCCAGCTCGACGTTGACGATGGTCTGGCCGATCATCGCGCAGCCGGCGATGCCGCCGTAGAAGGCGGCGAAAATGTTGGCGACACCTAATCCCCAGGACTCGCGACGCTTGCTGGAGAGCGTATCGGTCAGGTCGTCTACCAGCTTGGCGGTGAGCAGCGACTCCATCAGGCCGACAAAGGCGATGCTGAGCGCGGTCGGCCAGACGATTTGTAACGTCTGCAGGCTTAACGGCACCTGAAGCGCATTGAGACCGGGCAAGCCGGCGCTCATCGGGCCTTCGTCGCCCACGTTGGGCACGCGCCAGCCCATCAGCAGCGCGACGGCGGTGACCACCAGGATAGCGACCAGCGGCGAGGGCACGCTTTTCAGCAGGCGCGGCAGCAGCAGCACGATCGCCAGCGTCACGGCAAACAGCAGCCACACCAGCGAGCTTTGCCCCCAGACGTGCGGCACCTGCGCGAAGAAGATCAGGACACCCAGCGCATTGACGAAGCCGAGCATCACCGAGCGCGGGATATAGCGCATCATGCGCGCCAGGCCGGCCACGCCAAACAGGATCTGAATCACGCCGCCCAGCACCACGGCGGGTAATATATAGGCCGCGCCGTGCGCATGCACCATCGGGCCGATCACCAGTGCCACCGATCCGGCGGCGGCGGTCACCATCGCCGGACGCCCGCCCAGTATCGAGAGCGTCAGGCAGAGCACTACCGACGCCACCAGGCTGACCTTGGGGTCGACGCCGGCGATCACGGAAAAGGAGATGACTTCTGGGATCAGGGCCAGCGCGGTGATCACGCCGGCCAGACACTCGCGGGTGAGCAGGGCGGGGGAACGCAGCACGCGGCCCATGCTCAGGTCGTTGTCCAGAGATGGGACAACGTCATTAGGTTGACTCATAAACTTGCAGGCTCTTTTTAATTATTCGCTCTCGCGACAGAAGCGGAGAGCGCAGCAGAAATTAAGCTGGAGAGAGTACTGTCTGAAAGGAAAATTTGCCAGCGATGGCGGAACCAGCAGGATAACTCCATCCCTGGAGTCAGGATTACACCGTTAAATCGTCGGGGGTTTTATGCACCACCAGCTCCAGCAGCTGACGATAGACGTCGAGCGTCGCCGGATCCGACTCCAGCTCCAGCCGGTGGATCAGTTTAGCGATAATCGCTTTATTGGTCACAGGATTGCCCGCCTGGAGAATCTCCGCGATTGCTAAACCCAGCATTTCCATCTCGCTAGCGCCGTTGTTGGCCGCGGCATTGAAGCGATCACCCATCTCTTTATCGGTTTGCGAAACAGCGTTTTGCATGTGTCAGCCCTAAAATAGCTCTGGCGTCCAGATCGAATACCAGATCAATTAACGATGAAAATCCCCTTACATGGACAGATGTAAAGGGTGCCAGATCATCAAAAAAAGGACCTCTGAAGGTGGAAATCCACTGACACCTTCAGAGGCGACGCAAACGCATCATTCGTTACGGAATCGTTATCCGATTCATGGGACGTAAAGTTATACAATGAAGGTGTACAGACACAAGGGCAATATTAGTCAATTTGTGCTATTTGTTAATTATCATATGCATAAATGTATACCGTGCGAGTCAAAGCTGTACAAGTTGTTTGTACAATGGAACACTTGTACAGCTAAAATGGGAAAATTCTGCTGCCTTTCTCGCCTCGGTTTAGCTAAAAAGCTTTAGCTTCGACGTCAGCTTTCGCACCTGTTGCTTCTCGCCGACCAGCGCCAGGCCCAGCAGGCGCCACTCGCTGGCCGGGATGTCGCGCATCGCCGCGCTAAAGGCCGCGTAGTCGGTGGTGGTCTGACCCTGCTCAGGAAAGAGCACCAGATCGCACGCCAGCTCGGCGCAGCGGGCGCGCAGCCTGTCCATCTCGGCATGGGTAGCTGCCAGCACCGGAATGCCGACCGGGATAAGGCCGGGATAGCAGCAGGCGTCGGCATCCTGTAACGCCTCGCCGACCAGCGCGGGATGGCGCTGGCCGAGAGTCAGCGCGATGACCGCCGCGGTGTTGGCGGCTTTACCAGGGGCGAGATCGTTTTGCAAAATCATGACGCAACGAGGGTCTTGCATAGCACTTCTCCAGACAGAAAAAGGGCATTGTGGCCCGCTCTTCAGCCGGCGTCTGGAAGATTTGTGCAGGCCTGTTGATAGCGCGCCGGGGTCAGATGGCAGGCGCGCTTAAACCAGCGGCCCAGGTGGCTTTGATCGGCGAAGCCCAGCGCCGCAGCGACGTCGGCGGCAGGGACACCCGCCGCCAGCTGGCGGCGGGCCTGGGATAAGCGCCACTGCACCAGCCAGGCGTGCGGCGGTAAGCCCCACTGCGCCTGAAACAGGCGCGAAAGGCGAAAGCGATCCACCTGCAGCGCCTCGGCCATCGCCTGTAAACCTGGATTAAGCGCATGATGAGCGATAAGCCAGTCGCGCGCCTGCTGTGCCAGCCGGCGATCGTTATCCGCCGCGCGCGGTTCGCTGCGCCATAGCGGATGCTGACTCAGCTGCAGGAACAGGCGGTCTAGCGTAGCCTCTTTGATCAATGCCGGATGGTCGTGCCACAGCGCGTCGAAACAGTGCCAGACGGACCAGGCGAGCGCCTGATCGTCGCGCAGCGTGGCGGCGAAGCGGAGTTCGCCGCCGTGGTCAGGGGGGCAGAGCGGCGTCAGCTGCTGCGCGATCTGCTGCGGCGAGAGATAGAGCATACGATAGGTAAAGCCCTGCGCATCCACCGCGTCGCCGTCGTGCAGCTCCTCAGGCTCCAGCATAAATACCGTGCCGGGACGACTGCGGTGCTGTTTACGGCGCGAGTGAAACTGCTGCACGCCTTGCTCCGTCACGCCGATCAGATAGCTGTCGTGCCAGTGAGGATCGTAGGCGTGGCCGGTGAAATGCGCGCGGATGGTCTCGATGCCGTGCAAGGCGTCGCGGCGCAGATCTATCCAGTTGCTGTTGCGATCGGGCATAGTAGCTCCAGTTTTACCCCGTCTGGGTAGTAATATGACCTTAAAACCCGACGACATACGCGTCATTATTTAACGCCCTGTGCTATTTTCATTAGCAATTTGCTCGGCGTATAATAACGCACTCATTTAGTTAGAACTCTAATAATCAGGTCGCTACGCTTTGACTCTGCACTATAAAACCTTTACCCATCTCCTCTACCAGACCGCGCACGCTTGGCGGCTGGCCGTCGATCGTCACCTTAAACACAGCGGCTTGAGCATGAGCAGCTGGATGGCGATCGGCCTTATCGCCAGTGAAACGCGGCCGCTGACCCAGACGGAACTGGCGCAGATGCTTGGTCTGGAGGACGCCAGCATGGTGCCGCTGATCGACCGTCTGGTGAAACAGGAGTTGCTGACGCGCGTGCAGCCGCCGGAAGATCGCCGCAAGCGCCATCTGGTGCTGACGGAAAAAGGCAATCAGGCTTTCGCCTTAGTGAAAAACGAGGCGGATGCGCTGCGCGCCGATCTGCTCGGCGATATCGATCCGCAGGCGCTGGCGACGACGGAGCAGGTGCTGCAACAGCTGCTGACGCGTATGGGAAATATGTAGCGGTGGCACGACGCAATCCCTATGCGCAGCGCGAATGGTTGCCGCATGAAAAACCCATGCTGCCGGGCTCGCCCTCGACCCCGATTCATTCGCCGCCGAAACGGATTGCCTTTGGCCTGATAGGCCTGCTTATCTCGCTTACCGGCGCGCTCAGCAACGCGCTGGTTACCGCTAACCTGACTAACCTTCAGGGCACGTTCGGTGCCTACTCTAACGAAATCGCCTGGCTGCCCGCCGTCTATGTGATGGGCAATATCTCTATCAACCTGCTGCTGGTAAAGTTTCGCCAGCAGTTTGGCCTGCGCGTGTTTACCGAGGCTTTTCTGGTGCTCTATGTGCTGGTGGCCTTTTTCCATCTCTTCGCCAACGATCTCAGCTCGGCGATCATTGTGCGTACCGCCCACGGCATGGCGGGCGCGGCGCTCAGTTCGCTGGGGATCTACTACCAGGTGCAGGCGTGGCCGGCAAAGCACCGGCTGAAGGCGCTGGTGATCGGCCTGACCGTTTCGCAGTTCGCCATTCCGATGGCGCGGCTTTTTTCGTCCGAGCTGCTGCAGCTGGAAGAGTGGCGCGGGCTCTATCTGTTTGAGCTGGGTCTGGCGATGATCGCGCTGGGCTGCGTGCTGGTGGTGAAGCTGCCGCCGGGCGATCGCATTAAAGCTTTTGAAAAGCTCGATTTCGTCACCTTTATGCTGCTGGCGCCGGGCATGGCGCTGCTCTGCGGCGTGCTGTCGCTGGGGCGCATTGAATGGTGGTTCACCACGCCCTGGCTCGGCGTCTGCCTGGCGATCGCGCTGGTGCTGATCGTCGCGGCGATCGTCATTGAGCACAACCGGAAAAATCCGCTGATCAATACGCGCTGGCTCAGCAGCGGCAACATGGTGCGTCTCGGCATCGTGATGATTATGATACGCATCGTGCTGGCGGAGCAGAACACCGGCGCGGTGGGCTTTTTGCAGCAGCTGGGGCTGCTCAACGATCAGATGCGCGGCCTGTCGCTGGCGATTATCGGCGGCATGACGCTCGGCATCGCCATCAGCGCGCTGACCATCCGGCCTGCGCATCTTAACTGGCCGATCGTCACCTCGCTGGCGGTGATGATCGTCGCCTCGCTGATGGATGCGCAGGCCAGCCCGGTCACGCGCGCCAACAATATGTATCTCAGCCAGTTCCTGCTCGGCTTCAGCAGCACCTTTTTTATGGCGCCCGCAATGCTGATCGGCATCGGCAGCGTGGTAACGCAGCCGAAAAATCTGGTGAGCTTCGTGGTGCTGTTCGGCATGAGCCAGAACCTGGGCGGCCTGATTGGCTCCGCAATCCTCGGCACCTTTCAGGTCTGGCGCGAGAAGTACCACTCCAGCCTGATCGGGGATCAGCTCTCGCTGCTCGATCCCAACGTTACGGAGCGTCTTAGCCAGTACGGCGCGCTATTCAACAGCCAGCTGGCCGATCCTGCGCTGCTTAGCGCGCAAAGCACCAGCCAGCTGCAGGTGGTGGCGACGCTGCAGGCGAACGTGCTGGCCTATAACGATACCTATTTACTGACGGCGGCGCTGGCGCTCATTACCCTGATGTGGGCGTTGTGGCGTCTCTCCCGTCAGCGATACCTCAACTGGCGACAGGCGCGCTTTAATCTGATGGAGCAGCGTCTGGCGGCAGCGTCACAAGAATCTATGGAGTCAAGATGAGTCAGCAGGATGAACTTCAGGCGGCAGAGCGCGAGCGCGCCAGTCGCCGGCGCATTCTTTCTATTGCGGCGGGAAGCGGCATCGCCATTCTGGGCGTACTGATCATTTTATATGCCTGGCAGCTCTGGCCCTTCACCAGCGCCATACAGAGTACTGAGAACGCCTACGTGCGTGGCCAGGTGACCTTTATCAGCCCGCAGGTCAATGGCTATCTCACCTCGGTGGAGGTCGTGGATCTTCAGCCGGTGCGAAAAGGGCAGCTGCTGATGACCATCGACGATCGCATCTATCGTCAGCGCGTGCATCAGGCGGAGGCGCAGCTGGCGATGAAGCAGGCGGCACTCAGCAACAACCTGCAGCAGCGCCGCAGCGCGGAAGCCACCATCGCCAGTAATAAGGCCGCGCTGGAGAACGCCAGAGCGCAGGCGCTGAAGGGGGGCTTCGATCTGAAGCGCGTCGAAAATCTGGCCGCCGACGGCTCGCTCTCGGTGCGTGAACGCGATGCGGCGCGCGCCGCCAACGCGCAGGCGCAGGCGGCGGTGCGTCAGGCGGAGGCGCAGGTAGCGGTAGCGCAGCAGAATCTGCAAACTGTAATCGTTAATCGCGCGTCGCTGGAAGGCGACGTCGCCAGCGCCCAGGCAGCGCTGGAGCTGGCGCAGATCGATCTTGCGAATACTCGCATCGTTGCGCCGGACGCCGGGCAGCTCGGTCAGCTTTCGGTGCGCAAAGGCGCCTATGTTACGGCGGGCACGCGGCTGACTTCAGTGGTGCCGGACCATAAGTGGATTATCGCCAATATGAAAGAGACGCAGCTGGCGGATATTCGGCCGGGCCTGCCGGCGACCTTCCGGGTCGATGCGCTCAACGGCAAGCGCTATAACGGCCATGTAGAATTTATTTCGCCGGCGGCGGGATCCGAGTTCAGCGCGATTTCGCCGGATAACGCCACCGGCAACTTCGTCAAAATCGCCCAGCGCATTCCGGTGCGAATCGCCATTGACGCGGAGGATATGCGCGAGCTGCGCCCCGGCATGTCGGTGGAGGTCAGCATCGATACCGCCGCACAACCGCGCGATAAGGCGGTGAAGTAATGAGGCGGCTGTTATGCGCCGGTCTGGCGGCGCTCACGCTGGCCGGCTGCGCCACCGAGGTAGAGAAAGCGCCCGCGTCGCTGCCAATCCCGGCGCAGTGGCGTAATCAGGTTGGACCCGCCGCCGCGCCGGAAGCGGAGTGGTGGCGCGCCTTCGGCGACGACAACCTCAACCGGCTGGTGACGCAGGCGCTGCGCAATAACCTCGATATTCTCACGGCGCGTTCGCGCGTCGAACAGTACCGCGCCGAGCTGCGCGCGGCACAAGGCGACAACTTCCCGACGCTGAGCGCTGGCGTCGGCGCGACGCATCAGCGCGCGCTCTCTGCCGCTACCGGCCAGCCCTACGAGAGCGCCGTCTATCAGGGGCTGCTGCAGGCGAACTACGATGTCGACCTGTGGGGCGCGCGCAGCAGCAGCATCGCGGCCAGCGAAGCGTCGCTGGAGGCGCAGCGCGCGGCGGCGTCGGCGGCGGAGCTGACCGTCGCCAGCTCGGTAGCGTCGGGCTATCTGACCCTGATGGCGCTGGACGAGCAGCTGCGCGTCACCGAGGCGACGCTTGAGACGCGCGGCAATTCGCTGCAGCTGGCGCAGCGCCAGTTCGAAACCGGCTACAGTTCGCGGCTGGAGTGGATGTAGGCGGCGTCCGAGTTCCAGGCGGCGAAGGCGCAGGTGCCGCAGCTCAGGCATCAGATCGCCCAGCAGGAGAACGCCCTGAGCATTCTGGTGGGGATGAACCCGCGCGAGATCGCGCGTCGCCCGCAGTTCAACCAGATTATGCCGCAGCAGATGCCGCAGCTGTTGCCGTCGCTGCTGCTTAACCGGCGGCCCGATATCGTCCAGGCGCAGCGCCTGCTGCTGGCGGCGGACGCCACGCTCGCCTCGTCGCAGGCGAAGCTGCTGCCGTCGCTTAACCTGACCGCGAGCGGCACCCTGCAAAGCAGCGAGCTGCATCAGCTGATCGATAATCCGTTCCGCCTCTGGAGCATCGGCGGCAGCGTGCTGGCGCCGCTGCTGAACCGCGAAGCGCTGACGGCGCAGGTGGACGTGTCGATGGCGGCGCGCAACCAGGCGCTTTACGGCTATGAGAAAGTGGTGCGCAACGCCTTCTCCGAGGTGAACGACGCGATGGACGCCATTCTGCAAGGGCAGGCGCAGCTGGCAGAGCTGCAGAAGCAGGAAGAGTACGTCTCGGAGGCGCTGCGCATCGCCCGCAATCGCTATCAAAACGGTTACGCCTCCTATCTTGACGAGCTGGACGCGCAGCGCACGCTGTTCACGACCCAGCTCAATCTGGTCTCGGTGAAAAACAACCTGCTGCTGGCGCAAATCGCCCTGTACCGCGCGCTGGGCGGCGGCTGGCAGGCGCAGTAGGCCATTTTCGCGCGGCGGCGCAGGCCGCCGCGTTTTCAGCATCCTGCTTTCCATAAAACCCTTTCAGCATAACCCCTCAGACGCTTCTTGTTTTTGTCCTTCAAGATTTCGCTTGCAATAAAAGCAAGGCTGCGCATAATCGCAAACCGCAATAATAATGATTATCAGTAACCTTCGTATTAGGGATCGACTATGCGCCTTTCGCTTTCTTCCCAGGGATGTAAACCGACGCTGCTGGCCTTACTGGTCAGCGCCGGTTGTTTGCCAGTGATGGCTGCTACCACCAACACCCGTGACTCCGCTTCAACCGCCAGTAGCGACGAGCAGGTCCTGACCGTCACCGCCGCGCCGCAAAGCGACTTCAAACCCGGCGGCGACCAGCTGGTGCCTGCTTATCTTGATGGCCAGGTGGCCCACGGCGGCCGTCTCGGCATGCTGGGCGAGCAGAGCGCCATGGAGGTGCCGTTCAACGTTATCGGCTTCACCTCGAAGATGATCCAGGATCGGCAGGCGAAAACTATCGCCGACGTGGTGAAAAATGACGCGGGCGTGCAGAGCCTGCAGGGCTATGGCAACTTCGCCGAAACCTACCGCATCCGCGGCTTTACGCTGGATGGCGACGATATGACCTTCGGCGGGCTGCCGGGCGTGGTGCCGCGCCAGGTGATGGACGCGTCGCTGATCGACCGCGTCGAGATCTTCAAAGGCGCCAACGGCCTGCTTAACGGCGCCGCCAGCAGTGGGGTAGGCGGCATGATCAATCTTGAGCCGAAACATGCCGAGGATCTGCCGCTGACGCGCGTCGGCGTCGACTACACCTCGGCGCAGCAGATCGGCGCAACGACCGATATCAGCCGCCGTTTCGGCGACGATAACCAGTTCGGCGTGCGCCTGAACGCGGTGCATCGCGAAGGGGAAACCGGCGTCGACGGCGAGCAGAAGCGCACCACCGCCGCGTCGCTTGGGCTGGACTACCGCGGCGAACGCCTGCGCACCTCGCTGGACGTCGGCTATCAGAAAAAGACTTTCCACGATGCTGATAACGGCGTCAACATCAGCGGTATCGACTTTATTCCAGAGCTGCCGTCAAACAGCCACAACTACAGCCAGGATTGGGTCTACAGCGATATCGAGTCAGAGTTCGGTATGGCGCGCGCCGAATATGATGTTACCGACAGCTGGACGCTCTACGGCGCGGTGGGCGCGCAGCACTCTCACGAGCTGGGCGACTACGCGTCGCCGAAGCTCACCGATGCAGACGGCAACGCGCAAATCGGCCGTCTCGACACCAACCGCATCATCAACAACTTCAGCGGCATGGCCGGACTGCGCGGCCGCTTCGATACTGGCTTTATCAGCCATAAGGTCAACGTCGGCTATTCCGCCTACACCTCGCGCAACAACACCGCGTGGCGCATGGCCTACGGCGCGAACACCGAGTCGACCAATATCTACAATACCGGCAAGGTGCCGAACCCGACCAATAATCTCACTGGCGGCGACTACGGCGATCCGCTCACCACCGGCCGCAACCGCACCCAGGGCTACCTGCTGAGCGACACGCTGGGCGTGCTGAACGACAGCGTGCAGCTGACTTTAGGCGCGCGCCATCAGAAAGTGGTGGTGCGCAACTACAGCAACGCCACCGGCGCGGAAGATACCTCGAGTCGCTACACCGACAGCCGCTGGATGCCGACCTACGGCATTCTTTATAAACCGCTTGAGTCGGTGGCGCTCTACGCCAACCACACCGAATCGCTGCAGCCGGGCGAGGTGGCGCCGAACAACGCCACCAACTACGGCACCACGACCGGCATCGCTCATGCGAAACAGAATGAGGTGGGCGTGAAGGTCGATTTCCAGCGCGTGGGCGGATCGCTGGCGCTGTTCGAGATCAAGAAGCCGTCGGGCATTCTTAACGGCGACGGCAGCTATGGCCTGGACGGCGAGCAGCGCAACCGCGGCGTGGAGCTGAATATCTTCGGCGAACCGGTGCTGGGCGTGCGTCTCACCGGCAGCGCGACCTGGATCGATCCAGAGATGACCAAAACCGAAAACGGCAGCTACAACGGCAAGGACGCCATCGGCGTGCCGCGCTACAACCTGGTGTTCGGCGGTGAGTATGACATCAGACCGGTTGACGGCCTGACGGCGACGGCGCAGCTGCAGCGCACCGGATCGCAGTGGGCGGACGCCGCCAACAGCAAAAAGATCGACAGCTATACCACGCTGGATCTGGGCATGCGTTACCGCATGAAGGTGAAAGAAAACGATCTGGTGTGGCGCGTTGGCCTCGATAACGTGACCAATGAGAAGTACTGGTCCTCTGTTGACGATACCGGCACCTACCTGTTCCGCGGCGACGGACGCACGCTGAAGGCTGGCGTCAGCTACGACTTCTGACCCGCTAACGGGACGCGCTTCGCGTCCCGCTTTTTTTTGCTCAAGAAAAGGCTGGCGGCTGGGCCGGTTTCTATTACACTGGTCGCCGCCGCAAGCCTGCGGCGATCCACCGATTTCCGTTGAGAATCTATGCTTCCACTGTCGCCGCACGATCCGCAAGATGAGCCCCTTCGCCAGACAATGGACGATGCGCACTTCGCCATCGTGGTGCTTGCGGTGACCTCTGTTACGCTTATAATCTTCGTCCTGTTGGTGACGCTCTGGATGAGTTAAAGAGAGAATCGTAAGCGGCAGGGAGGTTCAGAAGGAGAAAGTATGGAATCGCGAGATGACAAACTGATCGCCATTATTGGTCTGCTGGCCGCCTGCTTGATCGGCGTGGTATTTCTCTTTGCTATGACCTGGCTCACCGATGTCCGCCATCCCGCCGATCCGTCGCTTGAAGTACAGAGCTGCACGCCGAAAAAACCGCCCGTTCATCCCTCCTGAAATCTTGTCTGAAACTTGATCTGCTGACTGCGCAACACTAGCGCCAGGCCCTCATGCAGCGTGCGGTTGCCGTTGGGATCGCCCAGCCCGAACAGCGCGCCCGGCGAACGACGATCGTCAGCCCAGGCGGGATATTCCACCACCGGATAGAGGGAAACCCCCTCCAGGCCCACTCCCTGATCGAGAGCCAGCATCACCTCTTCGCTGATATGCTGCAGCCAGGTGGCGCGCGCTTCGCCTTCCGCACCGGTTTCCGCCAGCAGCAGCGGGCGCTGGTAGCGCTGCCAGCACTGCGCCAGCAGGCGATGCAGCGGCTGGCGCAGCGGATGCGTGGCCGACATCGGCTCGCCGGGAAAGAACCAGTGATTGTCGGGATAGTAGTTGAGTCCGAGAATATCAAGGCAATCCTCGCTGCCGCCGAGCTCGCTGTCGATGCGGCCAGCCAGCATATCCCAGGCCTCAAACTGCGCCTGATGCTGCACGTCGGCGTAGGGTTTGCTGTCGGGATTATGGGGATCGCTGGCGATCTGCACCAGCGGATCGGTGAGTACGAAGCGCGCGTCGGGATAGACCTCGCGGATAGCGTGGATCGCCGCCAGCGAGGCGCGCACCAGCTGACGCTTCAGCTCTCTGCCGCGGTTGGCGACGTGGGGATTAAACCAGGCGACGTCGGCTCCGGCCCATGACCAGAATGAAATCTGGTTAATGGGCGTGAAAAAGGGGCGCTCGATGCCCTCATCGCGCATCACCTGCGCCATAGCGCGGGCGAAACGGGCGAAATGCTCGATAAACGACGCCTTCCAGATATTCAGATGATCGGGATAGCCGAAGTGCGCCAGCTCCCAGATAATCTCCATCTCATGGCGTCTGGCCGCCTGCACCATCGGCAGGAAGCTGCTCCAGTCGTAGCGGTCCGGCTCTTTTTCAATCAGATACCAGCGTGCGCCGTCGCGCGCCGTATGCAGACGCTGCGCCGCCAGCGCGGCGTAATCTTTATCCAGCAGCATATCGTGGCCGCTGCTGATGACCATGTCCAGCCGCTTGCCCGCGGTGCGGCAGGCGGTAGAGCAGGGCAAGCTGCCCTGAAAAAAACTTTTAAACAGCCGGGGATGATGGCGCTGAAGCAGGGATGAATCTGACGTCATGGTCCGCTCCTGTAACTGGCCGGTCGTGATAGTCTGGCTAAGTCTAGCTGAAAAAACGGCGCTGTCTGGCTGCTCTCAGACTGCGCGTATAGCCATATCCGGCGAAGCGTTAAATAATAAGAGCGTGTCGATTATTCAGGGAACCCCAATGACCGAAGCGTTAAATCTGCTGACCGAACTGCCCGACGTCAGCTGGCTTGAGGAGATTATCGGCCCGCGCAGTGCCCGCCACCCCGGCCTGAGCGGCATTCATCCGCTGGCGGACGGGCTCGACGCTTTCGCGGCCCGCTATCTGCTGATGGGCAAAGCGGAGCGCACGCTGGATGTGCAGTATTACATCTGGCAGAACGATATGTCGGGACGCCTGCTGTTCAGCGCGCTGCTGGAGGCGGCCGGGCGCGGCGTGAAGGTGCGGCTGCTGCTGGACGACAACAACACGCCGGGCCTGGACGATACGCTGGCGCGTCTCGATCGCCATCCCAATATCACGGTGAAGCTGTTTAATCCCTTCTCGTTCCGCACCCTGCGCGCGCTGGGTTATCTCTCCGATTTCGCCCGGCTTAATCGCCGCATGCACAACAAGAGCTTTACCGTGGACGGCGTGGCGACCATTGTCGGGGGGCGCAACGTCGGGGATGAATATTTCGCGACCGGCAGCGAACCGCTATTCGCCGACCTCGACGTGCTGGCGATTGGCCCGGTGGTGGAAGAGGTCTCGGAAGATTTCGAGCGCTACTGGCAGAGCAAGCCGGTAGCGCCGCTCAAGAGCGTGCTGGATGAGAGCGAGCATCAGGACGGCGCGGTGGCGCTGCCGCCCGACTGGCGCGACAGCGAGGCGGTGCAGCGCTATCTGGCGCGGCTGGAGAGCTCGCACTTCGTCAGCCAGCTGGAGCAGGGCACGCTGAGCATGACCTGGGCGCGTGCGCGTCTGCTGAGCGACGATCCGCGTAAGGGGCTGGGCCGGGCGAAGCGCAGGAACCTGCTGCCGCAGCGCATGCTGGAGGTGATCGGCGTGCCGCAGCGGCAGTTCGATATCATCTCCGCCTATTTCGTTCCCACGCGCGCCGGCGTCGCCCAGCTGCTGGCGCTGAAACGGCGCGGCGTTAAAATCGCGATTCTGACCAACTCTCTTGCCGCCAATGACGTGTCGGTGGTGCATGCGGGCTACGCTAAGTGGCGTAAAAAGCTGCTGCGGCGCGGCATTGAGCTCTATGAGCTGAAGCCGCAGTCGGGCGTGCCCGACGCGCCGCACGACCGCGGTCTCACCGGTAACTCCGGCTCCAGCCTGCATGCCAAAACCTTTACCGTCGATCAGGAGACGCTGTTTATCGGCTCATTCAACTTCGATCCCCGCTCGGCGGTGCTGAATACCGAAATGGGGCTGGTGATTGAGAGCGAGGCGCTGGCGCGGCAGACCCATCAGCGCTTTAGCGCCGCAATGCGCGATCGCGCCTGGGCGCTGCGGCTCGACAAGTGGGGACGCGTCAACTGGGTAGAGTATGCGGGGGAAGCGCAGGAGATTGTGCATAAGCATGAGCCACGCTGCACCTGGGTGCAGCGCCTGCTGGTGCGGCTGGTGTGGCGTCTGCCGATCGAGTGGCTGCTGTAGGCGTCGACCGCGCGGACGGCAGGGCGTCCGCGCGGTCGTCTTGCTATTTTTTCTGCGGCTTGCCGGAAAACAGAAAGCGCAGCAGCGGAATGCGCAGGTGGATTTCGTAGAGCAGAAACGCCACGCCGAACACCATCGCCAGCCCGACAAAGAAGCCCAGCGTGTTGTTGCCGATCTGCGGCGTGATGAAAATGCCGTAGAGCAGCGTCAGCGGATGGTGCACCAGGTAGATAAACAGCGAGGCGTTCACCAGATACATAATGCGCGGCGAGTGGGCGTTAAGCATGCGGTGGCCGAAGCTGAAGCAGACGTTGAGCATGCAGAGCCCCATCAGCGTGGTAATCAACGCGTCGAGCTCATAGAGCCAGCCGTCGCCGCTGCTGTAGCGCTGATTAAGGCTATAGGCGATGAAAACCAGAATCGCGCCGAAGCACATCACCGGATTAAAGCGCACGAACAGCTGCTTCAGTGCAGGGTGCTTCCATGCCAGCGCTCCCAGCATAAAGAAGGGCAAAAACAGCAGCGTCTGCATCACCATAATGCTGAACAGGCCATCCATCAGCAGCGCCGGGAAAAAGGTAAAGATCGCGCGGCGGAAAAGGTCCCACAGCAGCGCATAGCCCATAATCGCCAGCGTCACCTTGCCCCAGCCGATGCGGCTGTAATCGATATGCCGATGCTGGCGGCGTAGCCAGTTAAAGGTCAGCATGCCCAGCGCGGTGAGGATCACCAGCACCACCAGGAACCAGAGGTGCGAAATCAGCTCCCACATCAGGTTATTGAACTTGCCGTACAGCGTCAGCTGATCCCAGTTGCTCATCTTGTCCGACAGCGCGCGCAGCATAAAAAACTGCGGCAGCGTAATCAGCGGCACGGCGGTCAGCAGCGGAATGCCGACGCGCTCCAGGCGCACTTTCAGCCAGCGCTTCGCGTCGTAGCGCAGGTAGAGCATGTAGGAGAAGTAGCCGGAAATAACGAAAAAGACCTGCATGCGGAAGGCATGAATAAAATCATTCAGCACCGTCAGCCAGAGCGACGCTTCCTGACTATTAACGGCCCATTTTTGGGTGGAATAGATGAGGGAAACGTGAAACGGCACCCCCAGCAACATCAAATACGCCCGAATCGAATCGAGGAAATATTCACGTTCAGGTTTTACTGTACTCATAAAGTTCCAGTTTGTTAGTACGTTTCGGCCAGTTTCCCCCTGAAACTGGTTTATGCCGCAGGGAAATTCTACCTGCTGTAAACAGCGTATACTATCAGTTGATTCTGGAACGTTTAATTGTCCTAAAAGCAGGCGTAGCCCTGACGAAACCCTGGAACATTCTTTTGGATATGCTGTCGGAAAAGCGAATAATCCTTTAAGATAAATGGGTTTGTACTTAGCACACGAAAGGGGGGGATGTGCTGATTAATGTAGAAAAAAAAGGCGGACTGATGAAGATGCGCTGGCTTGGCGCGGCAGTTCTGCTGGCGTTGTACGCCAATAATAGCTGGGCGTTTAACCTTGATGATGTCGCAAAAGAAGCCAAAACGCTGGCAGGGAAAAGTTTTGAGGCGCCTAAGAGCAATTTACCCTCTCAGTTTCGTGAAATGAAATTTGCTGACTATCAGCAGATCCAGTTTAACCACGACAAAGCGTACTGGGGCAAACTGCGTACGCCGTTCAAGCTTGAGTTTTACCACCAGGGCATGTATTTCGACACGCCGGTAAAAATCAACGAAGTGACGGCCAACGCGGCGCGCGAAATCAAATACAGCCCTGACTATTTCAACTTCGGCAACGTTAAACACGATGCCGACTCGGTGAAAAATTTAGGGTTCGCCGGTTTCAAAGTGCTTTATCCGCTTAACTCGCGCGATAAAAAAGATGATGAAATCACCAGCTTCCTGGGCGCAAGCTACTTCCGCGTTATCGGCGCCGATCAGGTTTATGGCCTGTCGGCCCGTGGTCTGGCAATCGACACGGCGCTGCCGTCTGGAGAAGAGTTCCCGCGCTTTAAGGAATTCTGGATCCAGCGTCCTAAGCCGCAGGATAAGCAGCTGGTAATCTATGCGCTGCTCGATTCGCCGCGCGCGACGGGCGCCTATCGTTTTACCGTCCATCCGGGCAAAGAAACCACTGTCGACGTTCAGTCGAAAGTCTATCTGCGCGATAAAGTCGGTAAGCTTGGCGTTGCGCCGCTGACCAGTATGTTCCTGTTCGGCGCCAACCAGCCTTCGCCGGTGACCAACTTCCGTCCCGAACTGCATGACTCCGACGGCCTGTCGATTCACAGCGGCAACGGCGAATGGATCTGGCGGCCGCTCAATAATCCGCGCCATCTGGCGGTGAGCACCTACACCATCGAAAGCCCGAAAGGCTTCGGTTTGCTGCAGCGCAGCCGCGACTTCAACCGCTATCAGGATCTCGACGATCGCTACGATATGCGTCCGAGCGGCTGGGTTGAACCGCTGGGCGACTGGGGTAAAGGCCGCGTCGAGCTGGTAGAGATCCCGACCGCGGACGAAACCAACGACAATATCGTCGCCTTCTGGACGCCGGAGAATTTGCCGGATCCGGGCAAAGAGATGAACTTCAACTACCGCCTGCACTTTACGCGCGACGAGAGCCAGCTTCACTCCGACGATACCGCCTGGGTGAAAAACACGCTGCGTTCAGCGGGCGACGTGAAGCAGTCTAATCTGGTGCGTCAGCCGGACGGTTCTATCGCCTTCACCATCGACTTCGTTGGTAAAGCGATGAGCCAGATGCCGGATAACAGCCAGGTCGCGCCGCAGGTCAGCGTGGGCGAAAACGGCGAAGTGGTTGAGCAGAGCGTACGCTATAACCCGGTCACCAAAGGCTGGCGTCTGGTGCTGCGTCTGCGCGTCAAAGATAACAAACAGCCTACCGAAATGCGCGCCGCGCTGGTTAGCGGCGACAAGACATTGACGGAAACCTGGAGCTATCAGTTACCTGCCAATGAATAATCCGACATTTATTCCTAAAAACTACGTGGAAGCCCTGCCGCTGGATGCGGCAGGGAAGGCCCGGTTAAGCGCCTCGCTGCAGCACGCCGAGGCGTTTCACTTCATTCACGATACGCTTGGCCAGGATGTTGCCGCCAGCGATCGTCCTGACGATGCGCCGCTCAAGTCGGTCTCGGCCCGCGTCAAAATGGCGTGGCCGGACTCGCTGGCTAACGGCGAGCAGTTCGGCAAAGATTATCTCGATCGCACCACGCTGAAGGCGATGCCGAAGGTTAAACGCTCGCTGATGTTCCCGGAAGCCTGGCGGACCAACCCGCTGGTGCGTGCCTGGAGCTCGCTGCGCGGCGAAAAGCTGACGCATCGCTACGCCAATGCGGAAGAGCAGCGCGCTGAGGAGAAGTGGCGTCACGTCGGCTCCATTCGCCGCTATGTGCTGCTGATCCTTACCCTGTTCCAGACCGTTATCGCCACCTGGTACATGAAAACCATCCTGCCCTATCAGGGCTGGACGCTGCTCGATCCGATGGAGATGCTGAATCAGAACTGGCAACAGTCGGTGATGCAGATCCTGCCCTATGTGTTGCAGACCGGCATTCTGTTCCTGTTTGCCATTCTGTTCTGCTGGGTTTCGGCGGGCTTCTGGACCGCGCTGATGGGCTTCCTGCAGCTGCTGATTGGCCGCGATAAGTACAGCATCTCCTGGTCGACGGTAGGCGACGAGCCGCTTAATCCCGAACATCGTACCGCGCTGATTATGCCGATCTGTAACGAGGACGTGGAACGTGTCTTCGCGGGCCTGCGCGCCACCTGGGAATCGGTCGCGCGTACCGGCAACGCAGAGCACTTCGACGTTTACGTGCTGAGCGACCGCTACGATCCCGATATCGCCATTGCGGAGCAGAAGGCCTGGATGGAGCTGGTGCGCGACGTGGGCGGCGCCGGCAAAATCTTTTACCGCCGTCGCCGTCGCCGCGTGAAGCGTAAGAGCGGCAACATCGACGACTTCTGCCGTCGCTGGGGCAGCAACTACAGCTACATGGTGGTGCTGGACGCGGACAGTGTGATGAGCGGTGAATGTCTTACCGGCCTGGTGCGCATGATGGAAGCGAACCCTAACGCCGGTATTATCCAGTCGTCGCCGAAGGCGTCGGGCATGGATACGCTCTACGCGCGCTGCCAGCAGTTCGCCACGTGCGTTTACGGTCCGCTCTTTACCGCCGGTTTGCACTTCTGGCAGCTTGGCGAGTCGCACTACTGGGGACATAACGCCATTATCCGCGTCAAGCCCTTTATCGAGCACTGCGCGCTGGCGCCGCTGCCGGGCGAGGGCTCTTTCGCCGGATCGATCCTGTCGCACGACTTCGTCGAAGCCGCGCTGATGCGCCGCGCCGGCTGGGGCGTGTGGATCGCCTATGACCTGCCAGGTTCTTATGAAGAGCTGCCGCCGAACCTGCTGGACGAGCTGAAGCGCGACCGTCGCTGGTGTCACGGTAACCTGATGAACTTCCGCCTGTTCCTGGTGAAAGGGATGCACCCGGTGCACCGCGCGGTATTCCTGACCGGCGTCATGTCCTATCTCTCGGCGCCGCTCTGGTTTATGTTCCTGGCGCTCTCCACCGCGCTGCAGGTGGTGCATACGCTGATGGAGCCGCAATACTTCCTGCAGCCGAGGCAGCTCTTCCCGGTCTGGCCGCAGTGGCGTCCTGAGCTGGCGATTGCGCTCTTCTCGACGACGCTGGTGCTGCTGTTCCTGCCGAAGCTGCTCAGCGTAGTGCTGATCTGGTTCAAAGGGGCGAAACCTTACGGCGGCGCGTTCCGGCTCTTTATCTCGCTGCTGCTGGAGATGCTCTTCTCCGTACTGCTGGCGCCGGTGCGTATGCTGTTCCATACCGTGTTCGTGGTCAGCGCCTTCCTGGGCTGGGAAGTGGTGTGGAATTCGCCGCAGCGCGACGATGACGCTACGCCGTGGAGCGAAGCCTTCCGTCGTCACGGATCGCAGATGCTGCTCGGCATCGTCTGGGCAGTAGGCATGGGCGTGCTGGATCTCAACTTCCTCTGGTGGCTGGCACCGATCGTCTTCTCGCTGATCCTGTCGCCGTTCGTGTCGGTGATGTCGAGCCGCGCGACGGTCGGGCTGAAGAGCAAGCGCGCGAAGCTGTTCCTGATCCCGGAAGAGTATGAGCCGCCGAAAGAGCTGGTGGACACCGACCGCTACCTGCAGCTCAACCGCGAGCGCGCCCTGAAGCACGGCTTTATGCATGCGCTGTTCCATCCGGCGTTTAACGCGCTGG
>Ga0157358_1000056_pt1 | contig 40636 bp, 36 predicted proteins | sample AttcapACBM2_FD_111484 | JGI IMG/M metagenome (GOLD analysis project Ga0157358, IMG submission 111484) | Fungus gardens microbial communities from leaf cutter ant in Botucatu, State of São Paulo, Brazil - Atta capiguara ACBM2 | ecosystem: Host-associated > Fungi > Mycelium > Unclassified ... | reverse complement strand
ATAGCCGTAGGCCACCAGCGATTTTATTGGTTTGTGATTGAGTAGGGGTTCACATGCAGGGCACCACAATTCGTCTTTTAGTGGGTGGGATAGCGCTGGCCTTTGCCAGTAGTTCGGTGCAGGCTGAAACTCTTCAACCCGATCCCGCCTGGCAACAGGGAAAGCTGGATAACGGTTTTCATTGGCAGGTGTTGACCACGCCGCAGCGTCCCAGCGACCGCGTGGAAGTTCGCCTGCTGGTTGATGCCGGCTCGCTGGTGGAAAGCACCCAGCAGGCCGGCTACAGCCATCTTCTGCCGCGCCTGGCGCTGGTGCACAATGCCCGGCTGGATACGGCTCAGCAGCGCTCGCTGTGGCAGCAAAGTATGAACCCGGATCGCCCTCAGCCGCCCGCAGTGACCTCATACGATTTCACGCTTTATTCGCTTAGCCTGCCTAATAATCGCCCGGAAGTGCTGAAAGAGGCGATTAACTGGCTGGCGGCCACGGTCAGCGATATGACGGTCAACGAACAGACCGTTAATACCGCGCTTAATGCTGACGATCCTATCGCTACCTGGCCTGCTGACCCGCAGGATCCCTGGTGGCGCTACCGCCTGAAAGGCTCTGCGCTGCTGGGCCACGATCCTGCTTCACCGGTAACGACGCCGGTTGATATGGCAAAGCTGAATGCTTTCTATAAGCAGTGGTATACGCCGGACGCCATGACGCTGTTCGTGGTCGGTAATGTTGATAGCCGTGGCCTGGTAGAGCAGATTAACCGCACTTTCTCGCCGCTGGAGGGCAAACGCGACACGCCCGCGCCGGTGCCGACGCTCTCTTCCTTACCGCAGCAGCCGGTCAATCTGGTTAACCCTAACCTGAATCAGGACCGTCTGTCGCTGGTCTGGGATTCGTCATGGCAGCCTATCCGTGACTCGCAAAATCTACAGCGCTACTGGCAAAGTGACCTGGCGCGAGAAGCGCTGTTCTGGCACGTACAGCGCGTACTAAGCGATAATAAAGCGCAAAAAGTGCAGGTGGGTTTTGACTGCCGCGTGCTTTACCAGCGTGCCCAGTGCGGTATTAATCTGGATGCAGACAATAATACGCTGGCCGCTAATCTGAGCCTGGTGGCGCATGAGATGGCGAATATTCGTGACAACGGTCTGCCGCAGGAAGAGTTCGACGCACTGATGGCGCAGAAAACCGTTGAGTTGAACAAGCTGTTTGCTACTTATGCCCGCACCAATACGGATGTGCTGATGAACCAGCGCCTGCGTTCGCAGCAAAACGCGGTAGTGGATATCGCGCCTGAACAGTATCAGAAGCTGCGGCAGAAATTTTTGTCAGAGCTGACGCTGCAAATGATGAATCAGGAGTTGCGCCAGCAGCTGTCACAGCCGTTAACGATGCTGCTGATGCAGCCGCAGGGCGAGGCGGAAACCAACGTGCAGGCGCTCTACGGCAGCTGGCAAAAAATTATGCAGCCTGCTGCCGAAGCTCCGGCAGCAAGCGTGGACGAGACTAAACCTGAAGTGTCGGATATTCCCGCCACTCAGAATTAACCTGTCCTCAGGCGCGCGCTACCATTTGCGCGCGCGTAACCATTCATTCACCAGCATCGGCCAGCTGGCCAGCGGCAGATCCGCCACGTTGCGGATACCGAAGCCGTGGCCGCCTTTTTCGTAAAAGTGCAGTTCGCTGGGCACACCGTGTTCACGCAGTGCGCTGAACATCACCATACTGTTATTGATCGGCACGGCATCGTCGTTAACGGCGTGGATCAGCAGCGTTTGCGGGGTCTGCGCCGTTACGCGGGTTTCAAGAGAATAGGCGTCGATTTCGCGCTGGGTCGGGCATTCGCCCAGCAGGCGCAGCCGCGAACCAGCGTGTGCCAGCCCTTCCCGCATGCTGATGACCGGATAAAGCAGCACCAGCGCATCGGGTCTGGCAGCCAGAGATTCGGCGATATCCTGGACCGGATAGAGCTTTTCGTCAAAGCGCGTGCCGAGGCTGGCCGCAACATAGCCGCCGGCTGAAAATCCCATCATAACAATACGTTTGCCGTTCAGACCGCGTGCTGCGCGATGGCGTAGAACGCGCACGGCGCGCTGGGCATCCGCTAACGGCGCTTCAGCCGCTTCGTGGTGGCCGTCCTGTGGAAAACGGTAGGTCATTACCGCCAGCGTATAGCCCATTGCGGTAAAGAACATCGCCAGCGCGCTGCCCTCTTTATCGATCATAATGCGCTCGAAACCGCCGCCCGGCGCTACCAGCAGCGTCACACCGTTGGAGGTTTCCGGGTACCAGAACGCCAGTTCCGGGCAGCGTACGCCTGAGGCGGCGCGGTCGAAAGGCTCATACTCTTTGGCCAAATCAACGATCTGTGGGCTGACACGGGAATCGCTGGCACCTGGCGCATCGCCGTGAGGCCAGATGTTGATTATTTCGGTTTTCATAAATGCTCCCGCTTCGCCTTATCTGAAGGGCGAAGCTAAAATTTAAATACCACGTGGTAATAAATGCAGCATCACCGATTTCGGGTTAAGTCGTCCACTATTCAGCGCTTGATTTCAGCGCTTTCAGAATTTATCCAGGAAGTTTAGCTGATATTTTATTGGCTATAAGCCGCCAAAAAGAAGCAGCATTTAATGCTGGCAGTTTGTTTTTTGCTGCGAGGAAATAATCACCGTCAGGTTCGGGCATAAATAATTGAAGGGTTTTCTGAATAATATCCTTTTTATTTGCCTTAGGAAAGGAGAGCGGCGGGCGTAATAATTCGTACTGCGTCTGACCGGGGTTAACCCATAAATATTTTATTTTTCAGCATGTTGTAGCGCCATGCTGGATAGATTTCGTTTTATTTTACGAGCCTTATCGCATTTCTGTAAAAAAGAAAAATATCGCGAGTAACAACATAAAGTCATTCACCCCGCGTTTTGCTACGCGTCATCTACAGTAATCTTTTGCCAGGCCGTCAGAGAGTAGGGTAGCGACTAAAATCAAATTCTGTCAAGAAACCATGCCGCCTGACGTTTATTAACGGCGGCTTATCATATGACTAATATGCTTTTTTCCTTCCGGGGTTTTCTAATTAACCAGGCTGTTTGATTTGCGCATTACTGAGGCCGCAACTTCATTACCTTTCTGTATTTTACCCCCGTGCCTGCATGGCGACGTGGGCAGGCGCGGTCCGCATCACTCTGTTAAGCCGCCGCGCCGCATTTTGCAGCGCTGGCGGAGCAGGCGTCAGGCGGGCATGGCAGCAAGCGGGATAATCGCGCCGCGATGCTGGATCACCGTACTGGCCGTCAGGTGGCCCCGTCTGGCCGCCTCTGCCACACTGCCGCCGTTCAGGCGTACAGCCAGATAGCCTGCGCTAAACGAGTCACCCGCCGCGGTGGTGTCCACAATGCGGCTGGCCGGGAGCACCTGTGCGGGGACGTCCACCCTGGGTTCGCCGCTCAGAGAAACCAGGCAGGAGTCTGCTCCACGCTTGATGATGACCTCCGCCACGCCGGCTTCATGGGTTCTGGCGATGACGCGATCTACGGGCGTTTCTCCCCACAGCAGCTGCTCGTCATCCAACGTCAGGAAGGCAATATCGGTCACGGCCAGCATGGCCTGATAAGCAGCCTGTGCCTCTGAAGCAGAAGCCCAGAGACGGGGGCGATAATTGTTGTCGAAAATGACCTTGCCGCCGTTGCTACGGCAGCGTGCCAGCAGCGTCAGCAGTTTTTCACGGCCTGCCGGCGTCAGGATGGCCAGGCTGATGCCGCTCAAATAGAGAAAGTCGAACTGCACCAGCTGTTGGCAAATGTCGTCGGCCCGCTCGCCTTCCAGCCAGAAGCGTGCGGCTGCATCATTGCGCCAGTAATAGAACGTGCGCTCGCCCCGGGCATCCGTTTCGATCACGTAAAGGCCGGGCAGTTTGTTTTCCATGCGCTGGATAAGCCCGGTTTGTATTTTCTCCTGCTGCCACGCCGCCAGCATCTCGCTACTGAACGTATCCGTGCCCAGCGCGGTAACGTAATGCACCGCCAGCTGACGGGTCTGGCGGGCAAGATAAACGGCCGTATTCAGCGTATCACCACCAAAACCGCGGCTCAGACTATTTTCCTGTTGGGACAGCTCAATCATACATTCGCCGATAACGGCGATATTTTGTTCGCTCATGATAATCCGCTCGCTCCGTTTTTCGTCTTAGTGTCGCCGTGCTGACTGCCCCAGTCAATATTTTAAAACAGCGTTTTATTTTTAAAAAAGGGCACGTCGCGACCGGCTCTGTCGCACAAGCGCGTAATAAAGTTATCCAGGGGAATGCCGATACTGATGACAGAAGCCCCCTCCTGTAAGGCCTCAAAAATGACAAGGATCTTAATATGGTGCTGAAGAACATCAGACACCGGCTTCCTCCCTCACCTGTCCTGAAACAGCAGCAGGAGCATCTTTACTGGCGAGAATGCCAGCGCACCTATACGTTTCAACCGATCTACCGGGTAACCGGCAGCCTGATGGCAATTGAGTTGCTTACCGCGGTCTTTCATCCTTCCGCGCCGGGCCAGAGGGTATCGCCGGAGTCCTATTTTGCCGCGCTTGATGCGACGGAGCGGATGCTGATTATTCGTGAGCAGCTGGAACTGCTGGAGACGTGGAAAGCAAAATTTATCGAGGGCGGAATGGTTGCCTCGGTCAATATTGACGGCCCAACGCTGCAGGCCGTCCAGCACAACCCGGTGGTTCGTCAGCTTATCGCACGTTGTCCGTGGGTGCGTTTTGAGCTGGTCGAGCATCAGTTGCTGCCGCAGGCAGGCATGGTAGCTCAGATACCGGAACTGGGACCGCTGTGGCTGGACGATTTTGGCTCGGGCATGGCGAACTTTTCCGCGCTGTCAGAACTGAAATATGACCATATCAAACTGGCACGCGAGCTGTTTATCCTGCTGAGAAAATCGGAAGAGGGCCGTAGTCTGTTCAATATGCTCCTGGCATTGATTAACCGCTACTGCAAGGGCGTCATTGTGGAAGGCGTCGAGACGCTGGAGGAGTGGCACCAGGTGCAGAACTCGTTTGCCTGCGCCGCGCAGGGCTACTATTTTGCCCATCCTATGCCGTTTGACCAGCTGGAAACGCTGCCGCTGAAACTGGCGTAATGCCGTTTTCTCCTCGCTCGTCTATCTTTACAGAAGACGAAGTGAACAAGGAGATAAACAGTGTCGCGCACAGGAAAAGTAGTTAGCTGGATTGTCGGGATTTTTTTGTTGCTGGTTGTGGTGGTAGTGATCGTTATCGCGACATTTGACTGGAATCGCCTGAAGCCAACTATCAATCAGAAAGTCTCAACAGAACTGAACCGTCCCTTCGCTATTCGCGGCGATCTGGGCGTCGCCTGGGCGCGTAACCGCGACGAAGCGGGCTGGCGCAGCTGGGTGCCGTGGCCGCACGTGCACGCACAGGATATCCTGCTGGGAAACCCGCCTGCAATTGCCGATATTACGATGGTGCATTTGCCACGTGTGGAGGCAACGCTGTCCCCGTTAGCCCTGGTGCATAAAGAAGTCTTTATCCCGTGGATCAAACTGGAGCAGCCCGATGCACGCCTGATCCAGACGGCGGCAGGCAAAAATAACTGGACGTTTGACCTGGCTGCCAGCGACAACGCCGCAGCCAGTGAGCCTTCCGCATGGACGTTTCGCCTGGATAACATTCTCTTCGATCGGGCAAAAATTGCTTACCGGGACGCCATCAATAAGGCCGATGTGCAGGTGACGGTCAATCCGCTGGGCAAGCCTGTTCCCTATGCGCAAATCGCGGGCGGTAAGGACGATGCGGGTCAGAAAGGCGCATCAGACCTGGTTTTCGGCTGGAAAGCGGCCGGAACTTACAACGATGAAAAGTTGACCGGTGACGGTAAACTTGGCGGCATGCTTTCGCTGCGCAGCAAAAACAATCCTTTCCCTGTCCAGGCCGATGTGCACAACGGCACCACGCGCGTGCAGATAGTGGGCAGTCTGCAGGACCCGATGAATTTGGGCGGGCTGAATATACGCCTGCGCTCCTCCGGCGATACGCTGGCAAACCTGTATGGCCTGACCGGCGTGCTGCTGCCAGATACGCCTCCTTATGAAACCGACGGCCATCTGATTGCGCGTTTTCAGCAAAAGGGCGGCCCGGTCTTTCATTACAACGATTTTAACGGCCATATCGGCGACAGTGATATTCATGGCTCGCTGACCTATAGCCAGGTGAAGCCACGGCCTAAATTGGAGGGCTCGCTGGAGTCACGTCAGCTGCGTATGGCCGATCTGGGGCCGCTTATCGGCGTCAAATCCGGCAAGGGCAGCGATAAAACCGAGCAGGCCAAAGCGAAAAGAGGGGAAACACCCAATCAGCCTGCCGATCGGGTCCTGCCGCATGACAGGTTCGAGACTAAAAGCTGGGACGTTATGGATGCCGACGTGAAGTTTAGCGGCAAGCGCATCGAACACAGCAATTCTCTGCCTATCAGCGATCTTTACACCCATCTGGCGTTGAAAAACGGCAGCCTGCTGCTGGATCCGCTGCGGTTTGGCATGGCGGGTGGCAACCTTAATTCAACCATCCGTATGGAAGGCGACCACACGCCGATGCGCGCACGGGCCGATCTGCACGCACGTAATCTGCAGCTGAAACAGCTCTTCCCGGGCGTGAAGTCGATGCAAAACAGCATGGGGCAGATTAACGGTGATGCCACGCTGAGCGGCACGGGTAACTCCGTTGCCGATATTCTGGCGACCAGCAACGGCAGCGTGAAGCTGCTAATGAATGATGGTGTTATCAGCCGTGGCCTGATGGAAATCGTCGGTCTTAACGTCGGTAACTACGTAGTCGGCAAGCTGTTTGGCGATGATGAAGTGCGTATCAACTGTGCGGCGGCCGATCTGAAGGTGGATAATGGGGTCGCCTCGACCAAACTCTTTGTCTTCGATACCGAAAATGCGGTCATTAATATCAGCGGCAATACAAACTTTGCGAATGAACGGCTGGATCTTTCCATTAATCCGGAGAGCAAAGGGATGCGCATCGTAACGCTGCGTTCGCCGCTTTACGTTAAGGGCACGTTTAAAAATCCTGATGCAGGTGTCAAAGCCGGGCCGCTGATTGCTCGCGGTGCGGCGGCCGTTGCTTTGGGAGCGGTAGTGGCGCCTGCCGCCGCGCTGCTGGCGCTGATTTCACCCAGCGATAACGAGCAGAACCAGTGCGTTAACGTGCTGGGGCAAATGAAAAAGAAATAAACGAACCCGGCCATTGCGCCGGTTTTTTTTTGCCCAAAAAAACCGGCGCAATGGCCGGTTTAGTAGGGAAAGCAGGGTGGCTAATCAAACAGGGATTCGTGGCGCGTTTCTCGGCTGGCAAGCAGGGCGAACAGCGTCAGGCAGGCCATCGCCGCCAGATAGAGGCCCACATAGAACAACCCATAAGTATGTGCCAGCCAGGTCGCGATATAAGGGGCGACCGAAGCGCCGAGGATCGACGACAGGTTGTAAGAAAACGAGGCCCCCGTATAACGCACCTCGGTTGGAAACAGCTCCGGCAGCAGCGCGCCCATCGGGCCAAACGTCAGCCCCATTACGCTTAAACCGCACAGCAGAAAGGCCATCACCACCCATTGGTTACCGGACCCCAGCATCGACGGGAAAATCAGCGCAAAGGCGATAATCAGTAGCGTAATCACGATCATGGTCTTGCGGCGGCCGAAGCGGTCAGCCAACAGGCCTGCAATCGGTACCATTACGCCAAAGCCGATCACCGCCAGCATCAGCATCCACAACATGGTATTACGCGGAAAACCCAGACCATTTGGCGCAGGCGTGGTGCCATAGGTCATGGAATAAACGGTCATGATATAAAAAAGCGTATAGGTCGCCAGCATGATAAAGGTGCCCAAAATGGTCGCCTTCATGTGTTTCGACAGCAGCGTACCGATAGGTATTTTGACCTGCTTTTTCTCTTTCTTTACTTTCGCGAAGACGGGCGATTCGTTAAGTGAAACGCGCACGTAAAGACCAATCAACACCAGCACCGCGGAGAGGATAAAGGGTACACGCCAGCCCCACTGCATAAACTGTTCATCGGTTAACAGCCATGAGAGCAGCAGAAAGGTGCCGTTAGCGAAAAAGAAACCAATGGGCGCGCCAAGCTGTGGAAAGGAACCATAAAGCGCCCGTTTTTTTGCCGGAGCGTTTTCGGTCGCCAGCAGCGCCGCGCCGCCCCATTCGCCCCCCAGCCCCAGCCCCTGACCAAAACGCGCCAGCGCCAGCAGTAAGGGCGCGAAGACGCCGATAGTCTGGTAGCCCGGCAGCAGGCCAATAACCACGGTAGAAATGCCCATTGTCAGCAGCGAAGCCACCAGCGTGACTTTACGTCCTGCCCGGTCGCCGAAGTGGCCAAAAAGCGCCGAACCGATTGGGCGGGCAATAAACGCGATAGCAAACGTAGCCAGCGACTGTAGCGTAGCGACGGTTGCATCTCCCTGCGGGAAGAAAATATGGGGGAACACGATCACCGCCGCAGTGGCGTAAATATAGAAATCGAAAAATTCAATAGCGGTGCCGACCAGCGAAGCGATCACGACTTTGCCGCGTGAATTTACGGGTGGAGTGTCCTGTTCAGCGTTGAGCGATGGTGCGATGGAGGCTTGCATAATTGTTTCTTATTTGTAATACGTGAAAAGGAATCTTACGCACTGGATCCTGTTCGTTCAATGGTGAAAAGGCGGCGTGCGGGCGCGCCAGCCTTGGAAAAGAGGATCGTGCGTGAGATAACGTCGTCACTGGCTGATAGCCGGGTAAAACGTCCTTTTTATGGCAAGATTCACCAGTAAAGCAGCGATAAAAAGTATCTCCTCAGGCGAAAATGCCTTTGGTTGCTTACTTTTTATACTTTCGATGGCATATTCGGCTGAGGACATCGGGCGTGGCCCTTCCCCTTACGCTGTAACAAAACGTGTCGGCGCCGGCTAAATCAATCTTAAATCAACCTCGCTTTTCTGGCTCCATTCCACTTTTTTCTGATCGAAAGCAGCTTGCCAGACTGGCCTGCCAATACACTTTCCTGACATTTTTTCTCTGAATTTCTGAAAGGTTTTTCCCGGATGCGACTCACTCCTCGCCGTGCGCTGACGCGCCTTTTACCGCTGCTGCTGTCTACCTTTACGGTATCCGCGACGCCGCCTGTCGCCGTAACAGTTACCCGCGAAAAAGTGACAGCACCTCGCCGCTACCTGGGCCGTGTTATCTTGTCCGGCATTTGTATGGTAGTGCTCATGTTGTGCGCCTGCATTGCCCTCATAAAGAGGCCATTGGCAGGTTTTAACCGTTTTATTAACCGGGTTCGCGACGGATACGTTGCGCTTACGCAAAAAATGAATCGCTACGCCATGACCACGGTCGGCGTGCTATTGGCGGCAGGCATCGTGACCTGGTTGAGCGACCATCAGCAGCCCAACAGCCCGCAGGAGGATGAAAGCTACCTGTTTAGCTATGCCCCGCTACCGGAAGGCGTTGCCCTGCCGGAAAGCAGCAGGTGATGCAGCAAATCTACGTGGAGCAAACCGCGCCCGATCTTACAGCGTTTGATTAACGCGCTGCTGCATCCAGAGCCAGAACGGATTGGAGGCCTGGCGCATCAGCATATCCAGACTGACCATCAGCACGCTGCGCTCGCCACGTGGCGTCAGGACGCCAAAACTGACGCCGAACTCGTTCAGCTGGTCGGGCTGACGACCATACAGCGAGTCGCTGAACGGGAAGGGCAGCGCCACGTGGGAGAGGGAATAGACATCCGACGGATAGCTGACGCCTAACGGCATGCTGGTGGCTACGCTGCTGCCCGCAGGCGTGGTGCGGGCAACGACATCGTTGCGGGTTGGTGTCGCGTTGGTCACCAGGGTAACAGCGTAGCGGCGCGGCGCGGCCGGCAGCAGATTGTCCGCCGCGTGCAGGGCCGTTTGGCGCATCAGCGGGGAAAGCGCTACCGAACGATTAACGTCGAACAGCACCAGTTCACTACCGTTGTCAGGTAACAGATTATAAAGACCGCGCACGACGGCGGGCGTGCTTACCGTCGCATCGGCCACGGACTGAAAGGTCAGTACCGGCGGCAGCTTGTCCAACAAATGACTGGCCCGATCGCGGTGCAGTTGGCTTTGTAACGCGCTGGTCAACAGCCATGATTGCCGCGCCGCTTTCACCGGAAAGGAGTTGTATTTAAAAGGATTGAACTCCGGCAGGATACTCAGCCATGCCGAACGGGCAAAGGCGGGCAGCAGCGAAGGCAGGCCGGCCAGGCCCGCGTAACGTGCATAGCTGCTGACGCCAATCATCGGCGAAATCAAAATCAGCCGGGTCGGCACGGGCAGTGAGGGATCTTCCAGCGCATCTAACGTATATTTCATCGCCAGCGCGCCGCCGTTGGAAAAGCCCATTATCTGCAGCGGCGCGCCTGCCGGAATGCGCCGATGGGCTTCCCGCACCGCCAGCCTGGTCGCCGCCAGCCAGTCTTCCCATTCGGTTTGGGTCAGCCCGGCCGGGACAGTACCGTGGCCCGGCAGCCGAATAGCCACCACGACATAGCCATGCCGTTGATAATCCGTAGCGAAATGCCGCAGGCTATAGGGTGAATCCGTCAGCCCATGCAAAAGCACTACCGCGCCACGAGGCTGCCCCTGCGGCAGAAGCTGGTAAGAGTGGTTCCAGTTCGTAGCAAAATGTGCCGGATAAACCGGGCTTTTTTCCGCGTAGCGATTATAGGTTTCCGCACTGTTTTCCGAGGGCCTGACGTCGCGCTGCATTTGGTCAAAAATTTGCTGCTCGTTGCGCAAATAGCCTGACCAGTCGGTACGATCCATCTCTCCGTCGCTAAGCTCGGCAGGGAGCCAGGTATGCCACGGCTCAAGCGCCGGTCCGCGTTCGGTCACGGCAACACGCAGCGCCAGCAGCAGAAAGCCCGTCAGTAACAGCAGCAGCACTATGCGCCGGATCCAGAATCGTGTGCGTTGTAGCATGGCTGCTCCGTTGGCGAATTTGCGCAGGAAGTATAGAGGAAATCAGCGCAACAGCGTTGATCGTCATCATTAATGCCTGGCTGCCCTACCTGTTATGAACTCTCAGCTAAATCACGCTTGTTGATTTCAGGTTTAAGGTAAATGGGCGATTGATTACGGTGATAAATTAATTAAGTTTATGATAAAAAACAATAAATATTTATTTTTCGCCGAAATTTTTCTCTTTGTTGCCTGGATTTACTTCCCCTGCAAGGGGGAATATAGTGGCGGCGATTTCTTCAACGGAGCCAACATTGGACAGTCATCTTTTACTTTTGAACACATAAGGCAGGCTATGCCGTTTGCTTGCCGATAACCGGTGGGCACTGTTTTCTCTCTCCTGAGACATGACACCCCGTCCTGAATTTTTCTCCCGCGCAGCTGCCGGGCAAGGATTAACGATGAAAGAACCTCCGACCAGCGACGGGCGATGGCAATCAGGCAGAGTAAAGCGCACGCGCTTCCCCTAATCTCCTCTTCCCCGCCTCGCCCAATCCTGATTTAAAAATGACATCCTCACGCGCAGGGTCGCTTCCTTGCGCCTGAATAAAAATAAAGGATTTGGCAGATGAAAAAAGCCCATTCAACGCTCGTCCGCGATCTGGCTATCGCGAACGAGATAAAACTGAACCTGGACAGCACGCTGGCGCGCCTGAACACACAGCGCCACGGTTTGACGACTCATGAAGCCAGCGAGCGCCTGCTGGAATATGGCAGAAACGAAATCGCTACAGAAAAAGCGCCGCACGCGCTTATCCAGCTGGCAAAAGCCTTCCACAATCCCTTTATCTGGATCCTGATCGCGCTGGCCGGAATCAGTTTTTGCACTGATTATCTGCTGCCGCTGCGGCAGGGCGAAGAGACCGATCTTACCGGCGTTATCATCATGCTGATAATGGTGGCGCTCAGCGGTCTGCTGCGTTTCTGGCAGGAGCACCGGACCAATAAAGCAGCGGAAGCCCTGAAATCGCTGGTGCGCACGACGGCAACCGTTATCCGCCGCAGCAGCGAAAACGTTGCACCGGTCAGAATGGAGGTCGTGCTGCAGGAAGTGGTGCCTGGCGACATTATCTTTCTGTCGGCTGGCGATATGATCCCGGCAGATGTTCGCCTGCTTACCTCTAAAGATTTGTTCATCAGTCAGGCTTCGCTGAGTGGCGAAGCGGTGCCGGTGGAAAAATATGTTACGCCGCCCTGGAATCAGGAAGAGGGCGACCTGCTGGACAGGCCAGATATTTGCCTGATGGGAACCAACGTTGCCAGCGGTACCGCTACCGCCGTCGTGGTGGCAACAGGAGACCAGACCTGGTTTGGCTCGCTGGCAAAATCAGTGACGGGCAGCCGACCGCTGACCTCCTTCGATCGCGGTGTGAACAGCGTCAGCTGGCTGCTGGTCCGCTTTATGTTGGTGATGGTGCCCGTGGTGCTGTTTATCAACGGCTTTACCAAAGGCAACTGGACAGATGCCACGCTGTTCGCCCTGGCCGTAGCGGTTGGCCTGACGCCGGAAATGCTGCCCATGATTGTCAGCTCTAACCTGGCGAAAGGTGCCATCGCCATGTCGCGGTGCAAAGTGGTGGTTAAGCGGCTTAATGCTATACAGAATTTTGGCGCGATGGATGTGCTGTGTACCGATAAAACCGGCACGCTGACGCAGGATCGCATTATCCTGGCGCATCATCATGACGCATACGGGAAAAACAGCGACTGGGTTTTGCAGCTGGCCTGGCTGAACAGTCGCCATCAGACCAGCGTAAAAAATCTGATGGATCGGGCCATCCTGAGCTTCAGTCAGGGTAAAAAAGCGGTTAGCGGACTTCATTGCTTTCAAAAAATTGACGAGCTGCCGTTTGACTTCGAACGTCGCCGCCTGTCAATTGTGGTGGCAGACGAGCACGAGCGGCAGATACTGATATGCAAGGGGGCGCTTGACGAGATGCTGTCCATCGCCACCCACTGGCAGGACGGCTGTCAACGCCGTCCACTGGATGACGCTGCACGCCAGCAGTGGAGAAAGCAGGCAGAACACTGGAATAGCCAGGGTTTTCGCGTACTGCTTATCGGTGAGCGTGATATGCAGCTAACGCAGCCGCTGCACAAGGACGATGAACGGGATCTGACCCTTTGTGGCCTGTTGACTTTCCTCGATCCACCCAAAGAGAGCGCCAAAGAAGCTATTGCAGCCCTGCAAGAACATGGCGTAACGGTTAAGGTACTGACCGGCGATAACGCCATTATTACCAGCAAAATCTGTCGCGATGTGGGCCTGGAACCCGGGGAACCGCTGTGCGGCAGTGAAATTGAGCGCATGGATGACAGTGAACTAATGAAGCTTGCTGCCTCACGCACGATTTTTTGCCGCCTGACGCCGCAGCAAAAGTCTCGCGTATTGCACATGCTGCAACAAAACGACCATACCGTTGGTTTTCTGGGGGATGGCATCAACGACGCCCCAGCGTTACGCGATGCGGATATTGGTATTTCCGTCGACAGCGCGGCGGATATCGCCAAAGAGTCAGCCGATATTATTCTGCTGGAAAAAAACCTGATGGTATTGGAGCAGGGAGTCATTAAAGGTCGTGAGACTTTCGGCAACATTATCAAGTACCTGAATATGACCGCCAGCTCAAATTTCGGCAACGTTTTTTCCGTGCTGATCGCCAGCATCTTTCTGCCTTTTTTGCCGATGCTGGCCATCCATCTGCTGATCCAGAACCTGATGTATGACTTCTCCCAGCTGGCGCTGCCATGGGACAAAATGGATAAGGCCTTCCTGCGCAAGCCGCGTAAGTGGGACGCGAAAAATATTGGTCGTTTTATGCTGTGGATAGGGCCGACTTCTTCCTTGTTTGATGTCGCCACGTTTCTGGTGATGTGGCACGTTTTTGCCGCCAACAGCGTGGCGCACCAGGCGCTGTTTCAGTCAGGCTGGTTTGTCGAGGGGTTGCTGTCACAGACGCTGGTGGTGCACATGCTGCGCACGCAGAAGATCCCCTTTATTCAGAGCTGCGCGGCGCTGCCGGTTATGGTGATGACAGGGTTAGTGATGGTATCAGGGATCGTGATTCCCTTTTCACCGCTGGGCAAGGCGATTGGGCTGACGCCGCTGCCCTGGCACTACTTTCCCTGGCTGGCGGCGATGCTGATAGGTTATTGCCTGGTGGCGCAGGGCATGAAACGCCTTTATATCCACCGCTTCGGTCAGTGGTTCTGAGGAGGAAAAATGAAATCTAACCACGCCGTCACGGCCATCGTGCTGTTTTTTGTGGCTTTAGTGATCCTGTCCAGCGGACTGATGATGATCTTCAGCCACTGATTCTTTAAGGCGGACACCGTTCCGCCTTTTTCACACTTTGATAAAGCGCAGCCAGATAAAGCGAAGGATGTAGTACTCCACCGCACCCAGCAGTAAAAACCACAGGCAAAATATCAGCGTGTAGAGCTGGTTGATGTCGCTTAAATGAAACAGCGTCGTCAGGTGGCGCGTCAGCTCAACGCCAAACCAGGGCGCGGGCAGCAGTAGCGCGGAGAGGAAGCCCAGCATCAGCGTACTCATTGGCATTAAAAAGGTCAGAAAAGGATTATTCATAACGGTTCCGTCTCGGTCAGTAACGGTTATTTTCCGGTAAACGGCGGATGGGTTCAACCTTGCTTGCGCGTTCAGGATTTTTCAGGCTTTTTGACGGGCTTTTTTTATGCTTAATTCCCCAATAGCTGAAAGGTCGCTCATCCTAACCCGGTAATTCTTTTAGTGTTTTTACGCCTCTTTTTTATCCAAAATTAGCTTTCGTTAAAAAGTATAGCCAAGGCTATACTTAAACAGCTGATTTTATTGTCTTTTTATACGCGTTATCGCGTGGTAGGATGCATCCACATTAAGCCTGAGGGGCTTGTTTCTTCAACAAGAACCGTACTTTTGAAGTCTGGGCGGTAAGATAATCGCCAGATCGGTATATCCACAATGAACCTATATGCAACCCTTATTCTGGCCTTCGGCATGTCGATGGATGCTTTTGCCGCCGCCATTGGCAAAGGCGCAAGCCTGCAGCGTCCAGGGCTGAAAGAAGCGCTGCGCACCGGCCTGATTTTCGGCACGATCGAAGCGCTGACGCCACTCATTGGTTGGGGAGTTGGTATTGCCGCCAGCCGTTATGTGATGGCCTGGGATCACTGGGTCGCTTTCACCCTGCTGTCGGTGCTTGGCGCGCGTATGATTCTGGAAGGTTTCCGTAAAAAAGATGAGGCGTGTGAAGCCGCAGAGCGTCACGGCTTCTGGCTGCTGGCGATGACCGCTGTGGCGACCAGTCTGGATGCAATGGCCGTGGGTGTCGGGCTGGCTTTTTTACAGGTGAATATTGTGACAACCGCGCTGGCCATTGGCGCTTCCACTATGGTGATGGCTTCTACCGGCATCTTATTAGGCCGTTTCCTGGGGCCGATTATGGGTAAATGGGCCGAGATTTTTGGCGGCGTGGTACTGATTGGGATTGGCAGCAGTATCTTGATAGAACATCTTGGCCTGCTGTAACGGCTGTAACGGCTGTAACGGCTGTAACGGCTGTAACGGCTGTAACGGCTGTGATAATTGAGATGGCTGGGATGACTGTTACCGCTGAAGCAGGCGTAACAGTTGTAGCGGCTGTAATAGTTGCGATGACTGTAGCGGCTGCAAGGGCTGGGATAGCTGTAACAGGTGGAACGGCTGAAACGTGCAAATGGGTTTGCCCACCTTGTTTAGCTTTTGTTTAAGTTTGGCTTTGCATACTCAGGTCAATTCTGTGACGCACTTCAAATTTATTTGCCTGAAAAACGCGCTTCTTGTATAATTTTTTTGCGTTTTATCAATAAAAGTTGAATTCAGGTGAAGAAAATGAGAAAGATTATCAAGTACGTGTTTCGCAGTTATGTTGAAACGTTTAAACACGTACCGCCAGGCGCTATGTATTAATGGCGTCGGCCAGAAACCCTCGATAGCCGCGGTCAGGGAAAGACCGGTGGTTATCACTTTTTACCGCTATTAAAGCCTCTCAGCCTGTACCAGCCCGTTGTTCCTTTGCTTTTTTAACCAACTTTTTTCGCCTCCTGATGACATCCGTCACCGATCCCGGCCTGTGATATTCCCTGTGCTTTTCTGCTACCGCTCTGAACAGGTCACGTTGCTGATGGGAAAAACCGCCGCTGCTGCCTGCGTCACAGCCAGCAGGGCGGGGAAAATCAATCCTGGCTCTGATACTCGTCCAGCGTAGCGCTTTGACAGGCTTCCGTACTCTGGCGAGCCTGCTTCTTCCGGTCTTCGCTCAGGTTCATCCAGGCAGCCACCACGGTTCTGGCTTCATCCTCATCGAAATCCGTTTTTTCCTGCGCGGAAGACGACTGGCCGCGCATCTGCAGCGCTTTCAGTTTAGCGATATAGCTATCTGCCGTGTCAGCTGCTTTATCCTGGGTAACCAGGGTGCAAAGGTTAGCGATATAGCTCTGGGCCGGATCGTCTGAGTCTGCAGCTTGCGCTGCGCCAGTTACTGCCAGGGCGGCAAGCAGCAGCATCACTTTTTTCATATTTTCTCCTTATCAAGGATTTACGGTCAGCCAGTCAGGCCGGTTTGGCATTGTCCGTTAAGGATAGCGTCTCCGTCCCGGACTGACGCTGTACGCCTGAAGAGTAAATACTTTAATTCAGAGCCAGAGTCTGTACCAGTCGATCTGCTGCCCAATGATGTTATCGAAGTGTGGGCCGCTGTAGAGATCGTAGTGTTTTGCTCCCGCTTCGATATGTAGCTTTTTCTCCGGCGCAGCCAGAGCATCAAACAGCGCGATACCCTGTTGCGGCGGATTGACGGCATCGTCGCCTGCCACCATAACCATGGTCGGACACAGAACCTGGCGAGCACTTTCTTCTGGCCTGTAGTGCAGCGTCTCTCGTATCGTCAGGAAAGGAATTTTAATATCCATCGCCGGAAAGCGTGTTTTTTGGCTGTCAAAAAAGGCTTTTGATTCCTCGTCGTTTAACACGCGGGTGATGGCGACAAACATCTCTTTGCCCGTGTCTGCCTTTTTTGCCGCCATTTTATCCAGCGTGGCGATAAAGCTGTTTTTTTCTTCCGGCGTCATTTCCCCGGTGATGACAGCGTCGCCATCAGCGAAGGCAAGCTGGCTGACCACGCATTTTACCGCCGGGCTGCGTGCGGCTGCCGCCATAACATGACAGCCGCCCAGAGAGGTGCCCCACAGGCCTATACGCGTGATATCGGGCTGCGCGCTGGCCCAGTCGATGACGGTAATGATGTCGTCTATCTGCATAGCCGGTACCAGCCTGCCGCGCTCGCCGCCGCTGGCGCCAAAACCGCGGTAGTCAAAAGTGAGGGTAATAAAGCCTGCCCGGGTAAAAGCTTCGGCAAAAGCGGGCAAGAGAATGTCCTGGATACCGCAGAAACCGTGGCAGAGAATAATTGCGGGTGCGGAAGAAACATCAGGCGTACGTACGGTAACGGCGATATCGCCAGCCAGCTTAAAAGTGGATATTGTCATAAAAACTCCCTGTATTTTCATCAGATGATTAAATATTTCCAACCTACGAGGGAGATTTTATCGGGGGAGGGTTAAACAACGACCTAATCTTAATCATAAAATCATTACTTCGACCCCATTTTTTTATCATAGGGATATCAGCGCGATAATGAATAAACCTGTTTTATTGCCAGGAAAAGGTTTTTACAGAAAGGGTGTGGCTGAGAAAGGCAAGGTTGTGCGCTGAAAATTCTCCACGGTTTTCACCGTGGAGAGAGAACGATTAACCTTCAGGCATGGCAGAAGAGTGATGGCTTGAGATCAGCCATTTCTGGCCGTTCCATGCATAGGTAAAAGTATACCGTGCAGCGGCTTTAGACCCGTCACCAAAGGTAAAGGTATAGGTGCCGGTGTCGATAGCTTTATTACAGCCAATGCGAACAGTGCGGCTGTCAATATGGCCCACCGGCTTTTTCGCCAGGAACTTTTTAAAGTAATCAATACGTTCTTCGTCAGTCAGGCGCACTTTGTTTGACAGCGTTGGCAGCAACACCGCATCTGACAGATAGTTCTGTGAAACCGTGGTAGCATCGCCTGTTTTTAGCGAATCGTTCCAGCGGTCAAACATTGAGGCCACTTCTTTCTCCGTCATTTTAACGCAGGACGTGTTGTCCTGGGCAAAAGCCGCCGAACTGGTAAGAATGCCGGCAATCATTAAACCAATCAATCCAGTTTTCATTCATTTTCTCCGTGGTGTTTACTATTTTTAATAAAAAATAAAGTAACAGAAACCGGTAAACATCGGCTAAACGCGAACGGTGTTAAATATATCCAGAGCCAGGACATTGACACAGATCATTTCGTCCGACCCCACCATTTGTGAGAACTGTGTTAATTAATTTGGGCGCATTAAGATGATAATAAATATAAATGTCATTATTTATAATGTTCACGTTAATCATTAATGCGGAATAAAAAAGAGAAAAGAATGAACAAGGATGTTCTGACGGGGAGCAGCTTGAGAAAAGTAGAGGAACGGCTCTCAATGAGAACAGGGATGAGAGCAAAGAGAGTAAAAAGGTGGTCAGCCCAGGCTGACCACCGCGCTTTTATTTCTGTAAAAGCGGCTTAACCCAGGCAATGATTTCTGCATCCTTTCCCTGTTCAAACAAACATTTCTGGAAGCGCTCACCGCTGACGGCGATTTTAACCAGTTCCGGGTCGATAGCGCGTAGCGTATCCAGATAATTATCTTTGATCACCGCACTTTTTACCTGATTCAGGATGCGAGCGTTACGTACCTGAGGCTCTTTACGCTCGACCGGGTAACCTTCACCGCGGCGCCCGGTAAAGGCTTTTTCAAACATATAGCGCACGTTCAGCTCGGCACCCCAGCCAAAACCTTTGGCAAAGGCCAGTGAAAGCGCATTGCCGTTGTTGATCTGCGCAAACAGCAAGGTATCTGCCGGATCGAGGCAGTAACCGCAAACCACGCCAGGATGGAGGTTTAATGACATTAGCGCTCCAAACTGGCATAGAAGAAGGAAAGCGGATTATCTTTGCCGAATGAAGCCAGCAGAATGCCTGGCAGAAAAACGGCCAGGATAGCGGAAAGCTGGGCCAGCGCGATACGCGCACCGGAGAATTTGGTTTTCTCTTTAAGTCGTCAGTCATTTCTGGCACCAGAGTTTCATAAGGGACCAGAATCGAGGTGTAGACCACTTCAAAGAACAGATAGGTCAGCAGGTAGTAAACATAGGTCATGTCACTGAGCCACATCAGGCTGTAACTGAAGACCAGAGGAATGCCGATAAGAATAAAAAATTTTCGGCGACCGAAGCGTTTGCCGAGCCGGGTCGAGCCAAAATGATCGGTCAGATAGCCCATCAGCGGGCTGACCACGCCATCCACAATGCGGGCCATGGCGAAAATAGAAGTGGCTTCAATAGGACTGAGGCCGCAAAAGGTGGTGTAAATGTAAAGCAGCCAGGCAGAGGTTAATGCCATCGTTCCGGCACCAAGAAAATCCCCTGATCCATAGGCGAGATAATTAAGCGTTCCTGGTTTACGTATTGTCATAATCGTCACCCTGATTGACCAACGTACACAGCCCGGCTGTATGTCGGGCGATGAAGTAAGTTAGAATGATGACGTTCCGAAAACCTTTGCGATTTTGCCAGTCAACATAAGGCAGTGGCGTGAGGAAGAAGATAGCGGCGGGCTGCTTCACTAATTTAATAAAATGCCGTTTCATTTTTATTGATTCAGCGGATCAGCTCTCTAAATACAAAATTTGTTGCGATCTGTCGCCTGTTTACCATGTTAAAGCAAGGTCGGCGATGAAAAGGTTTATATAGTTAAAAAACCAATCAGAGAGGGAAGCACAATGAAAGCTGCCGTGGTCAATAAGAATCATACTGTCGATATCGTTGAGAAGAAGCTGCGCGCGCTGGCGCATGGTGAAGCACTGCTAAAAATGGAATGTTGTGGCGTTTGTCACACGGATCTACACGTTAAAAACGGGGACTTTGGCGATCGTACCGGCATGATCCTGGGTCATGAAGGCGTGGGCATCGTCAGCGAAGTTGGCCCAGGCGTGACCTCGTTGAAGGTAGGCGACAGGGCCAGCGTGGCCTGGTTTTATAAAGGCTGCGGCCACTGTGAATACTGTACGACGGGCAATGAAACCCTGTGTCGTCACGTTTTGAATGCCGGTTTTACCGCTGATGGCGGCATGGCGGAAGAGTGTATTGTGGCGGCGGACTACGCAGTGAAAGTGCCGGATGGACTGGATCCGGCAGCGGCCAGCAGTGTGACCTGCGCGGGCGTAACCACGTATAAAGCGGTAAAGGTGTCGGGTATTCAGCCCGGCAAGTGGCTGGCGATTTATGGCCTGGGGGGGCTGGGAAACCTGGCATTGCAGTATGCTAAAAACGTTTTTAATGCCAAAGTGATTGCCGTAGACGTAAACGATGCGCAGCTGGCTTTCGCAAAAGAAATGGGCGCCGATTTAATTATCAATTCGTTGAAGGAAGATGCGGCGAAAATCATCCAGGAAAAAACGGGTGGCGCGCACGCGGCAGTGGTGACAGCAGTCGCTAAAGCGGCATTTAATTCGGCGGTCGATGCCATGCGTGCCGGTGGCCGCATCGTAGCCGTTGGCTTACCGCCAGAATCAATGAGCCTGAATATCCCCCGTCTCGTTCTGGACGGCATTCAGGTCGTCGGTTCACTGGTGGGGACGCGTGAAGATCTGGCTGAGGCTTTCCAGTTTGCAGCAGAAGGCAAAGTGGTGCCTAAGGTTACCAAACGTTCGCTTGAGGAGATTAATGAAATCTTTGAGGAAATGCTGGAAGGAAAAATCAAAGGCCGGATGGTGATTGATTTTACGTCTGATAAGCATCCTGACTGAGGGTAACTTACCTGTGGAAACGGCGTAATAACCTGTTTCCACAGGAAAATCATTGTATGGGCTGTCAGGCGCTCATAAAGAAGCTTGAACGTTCCGGCGCTTCCGGCTCCAGTTTGCAGCAGAGGCTCAACCACAGCAATGAAACAAGCCAACCCGCATTGTTTAACATTTGTCTTCCTTTTGAACACGTGGTAACAAATTAACTTTACTCACCCATTGAGAATTCGCCACAGGCGTAGCTCTTTTTGCTAATCGCTACGGCGAGCTTACGCCATAGCTGCGCCGTTTATCGCTCTAAAGCGGCAACGTGGCGGGTTCGTTTCAGCTAAACATCAGGCAGGAGAGTGAATGTGTTGAAAAAGAATAAGTTATGGCTGGCCTCCGTCGTACTACTGAGCTTTACTGCGTTGGCGGTCGATAATACACCGCGGTATGGCGTAGAACTGCAGGGCTTTGATTTTCCCTATCCTGTTGAGAAATTTAATTTTTCATCACAGGGTCAACCCCTTTCTATGGGGTACATTGACCTGCGTCCCCAGACAAAAGCCAACGGAGAAACCGTGGTGTTAATGCACGGAAAAAACTTCTGTGGCGTAACCTGGCAGGATTCCATTGAGGCATTGCGTCATGCCGGTTACCGGGTTATTGCGCCAGATCAGATCGGTTTTTGCACCTCAACCAAACCGGCGTACTACCAGTATAGTTTCCAGCAGCTGGCGCTAAATACGCATCAGCTGCTTGCCAGCCTGCATATTGACAAAGCCACGCTGGTGGGCCATTCGACCGGCGGAATGCTGGCTACACGTTATGCGTTAATGTATCCACAGCAGGTAGAAAAGCTGGTGTTGGTCAACCCGATAGGGCTGGAAGACTGGAAGGCGAAGGGCGTCCCCTGGCGCAGCGTGGATGACTGGTATCAGCGAGAGCTGAAAACCAGCGCGGAAAGTATTAAGGCGTACGAGCAGAAAACCTATTATAGCGGCCAGTGGAAGCCGCAATACGATCGCTGGGTCACGATGCTGGCCGGTCTGAATAAGGGGCCGGGTCATAAGCTGGTCGCCTGGAATTCCGCGCTGCTCTACGACATGATTTTTACCCAGCCGGTTTATTACGAATTCAAAAACCTGACCGTTCCTACAACGCTGCTGATCGGAACAGCAGACACGACCGCCATTGGCAGTGATATTGCGTCACCGGAGGTAAAAGCGAAGGTAGGGCATTATAACGAGTTGGGTAAAGAAACGGCGAAGCTAATCCCTCATGCAGTGCTGATCGAATTTAAAGGAAAGGGGCACGCCCCACAAATGGAAGATCCTGCGATGTTCAACCGCACGCTCATTGAAGAGTTAAACAAGCACTGATGCAGCCGCGCAGGCTTAAGCCTGCGCTGGCCAGTCGGATAACTCCCTCGCAGCGTCCCTGTCTCCTGATGATCTACAGAAAGTCTGGCCTGATGCGCTATTGGTGACAGGATGAGGGGGATGACAGAGCCGCCCCCCGGCGATCCCGATAAGAGCAGAAGGCAATGTTATTCCCCGGCGCAATGAAACAGGTGCCAATTAATCATCAGGCTCGGATGTTAATAGATGATTAAAAAGGATAATAATATCGTTGTATTAATAATATTATTTTTATCTTTTTTTGTAGTTTAATTAGCGATAAATAAAGTATTGCCACGCACGTTATACTGACGTTGACGCTCGTCATTTTATTCTTTCTTCAGGCAATTCTTTCTGAATAAAAAATGAAAAAATATAGCGTGCTGCTCTGCTTTTTACTGCTGTGTGGCTGTATGACGCACCGCCATCCTCAGCAACAGCCGGTGAGCAATCCGAGTGCAGATTGTTCCAGCCACGACGATGAAATCGACTGCAGCTGGAACGTGCCTGATAAGGTCTGACGGCCCGGCTTACTTTGGCCCCTGCGCATGCAGTATCCGCTGCGCCTGATCGGCCGTCAGCGCGTAATCGAAAAAGCGGCGGTAAAAATCTTGCGTGGCTTTTATCATATCAAGCTGTGGAAAAAGCTCAGGGTGTAGAAGCCTGGCCGCCCACAGGATTTGCAGTCCGGCTTCTGTCCCGTAGCGATCCCAGGGGAACACGCCCGCCGGATTTTGCCAGACCTGATGGCGTTTTACCGCTCGCAGGCTGGCAAACAACGCCGCATAATCTGAATCAGCCAGTTTGCCGGCTCCCGCGCCAATAATGATGATATCCGGCTGCCAGAAAAGGACGTTTTCCGGCGAGATTTCTTTCATATTGCCATTCACTTCCGCCGCCACGTTACGACCACCGGCCAGTCGGATCCAGGTATCAATCAGGGTATTGCGCCCGTCAACCTTCAGGGGATGCAGAGACTGAATATGCAAAATGCCAGGCCGCTGGCCCTCGTGCAGTTCTGCCGTTTTCGCCCTGATAAACTCAATCTGACGATCCAGCCAGGCGTTATAGGCCCGCGCTCGCTGTCGGGCCTGCGCTGTGCCTACTACCTCAGCGGTCGTTAACAGCGAGCGCTCCATAGACGGGAAATCGTCGAAGCGCATGACCAGGGTCGGCAGGCCGGCCTGCCGGTAAGCGTCGGCACCTGCCTCTTCTGCCGGGACAAATACCGCGTCCACTTTTGCGTTCAGCAACGCTTCGCTGTTAAAAGTGCGGCCATGCGCCGCCAACGCCTGCGCCAGAGAGGGCTGTATTTTAAACATCCAGGGGCGATCGCTGGCGTGATTAACGGTTGCCACGATGCGGTCTCCCGCACCCAGCGTCATCAGCAGGGAATGATGTGCATACCAGCCGTCCGCAATCCGCTGCGCCTGCTGCGGCACCTCAACTTTATTTCCGGCATCGTCAATAACGCTCCGGGCCCCTACCGCAGGCGGCAAAAGAAGGCTGAAAACCGTCAGTAGAGGGAAAATCAGACGTAGATTCATCAGAACGTTAGCTCCATAGAGAGTTGCGCCATACGCGGCTCGCCGAGCTGGGCGCTGGCATAACCCGCGCCGCTATAGCCGTTCAGGCCTCCGGGCACGATGTTTGTCCAGTAATGGCGGTTGGTAAGGTTGGTGATATCCAGACGAAAAATGGTTTCCGTATTAAAAAGTCGCGTTTTATAGCGGCTCCCTATGTCGAACGTTGCATAGCTGCCTGTCCAGCTGTCGTTGGCGTTATCGGTACTGCGTCGTCCCACATAGTGCAGGCCGCCATGAATATCCGTGCCGTTCAGGAAAGGCAAATCGTAAGCGGCGAACAGACTGGCCGTGTAACGGGCCAGGCCAACCACCTGCTTGCCGGTGGTGTTGGTGCTGGCGGTATCGCGCAGCCGTGGATCGAGCCAGGTCATACCGCCATACAGATGCAGATTGTCACTAACATCGCCGTCAGCCATAAGTTCCAGGCCACGGTTGCGCTGGTTACCCTCTACGGCATAGTCCCCGCCAGTATTGGTGTAGGCAAAAGGGCGATCTATCTGGAAAAGCGCGGCGGTCAGCAGCACTTTATCTATCGCCAGTTTGCTGCCTGTTTCAACCTGCCTGCTGCGATAAGGCGACAGAATGCTGCCTGCGTTAGTCGAGCCGGTCGGTGCGGTATCGCCCTGCTGCAGGCTGTCGGCATAGGTTACGTAGAGCGTCACGGGATCGACAGGCTTATACATCAGGCTGGCAGAGCCGCTGAAGCCGCTATCACTGGCATGGCTACTGCGCAAACCGCTGTTGGCATAGTTGGCCGAGGTCAGCAGGCTTTCGCTACCGGCCAGCAGTAAATGCCACTGCGGCGAGAAAGTCAGCGTATCGCTGAGCAAAAATGCCTGTTGCGTAGCGGTAGCCGAATGGTAGCGATGGGTAAAATCGGGGTAGTCCGGTTTGCCAAAGGCGTGCGGATCGTCCAGCGAGGCGCGGCCCAGCGTGCTGGTTCCTCCTGCCAGCGGATTATAGTTTTTCCAGACGAAGCCGCGCAAACCGGCGGATAGCTGATGATGTAGCCAACCCGTTTCTACTTCGCCATTCAGGTTCGCCATATAGCTGTTAATGGTAAAACGGCTGGCGGTAGAGGAAGAGGTGGTGGTTTTGTAACTGCCAGCGCGGTCGATAAAAGTATTGGTAACCGCTGTCGACTCCCGGTCGGCTATCTGCCGCAGCACGCCCAGCTCGCCCTGCCAGTTACCATCAAAATCGTGTTTCAGATGCAGGCTGGCGGTCAGCGTATGATTGTCGCTACCAGCATAATACTGACCCAGATGCGCCGTTTTGGGATCCGGTGCGGCGGGGAAGGAGAGGCCCTTACCCAGCGCGAATTTGCCCGGCAGTCCTTTTTCATAATAATGGTAATAGCTGAAATTGCTTTCCAGCGTCGTGCGATCGGTTAGCGTTGCATCCAGTCCCAGGCTGACCAGCTGACGACGCTTTTTACTGCCGTGCACAAAGCCATCACCCTCGTCGTCCAGGAGGTTAGCGCGATAGCGCAGGCGATCGTTATCGTCCAGCGGGCCGCTGAAATCACCGGAAACCAGATGGCTGAGGCCGGTTCCTGCACCGAAGGTAAGGCTGTGTTGAGCCATGTCAGTGGGGCGCTTCGCCACAAAATTAAACAGCCCGGCCGGATTTGCCGGGCCATACAGGGCGCCGCCGAGGCCGTTCAGGACTTCCAGTCGATCGAACTGCTCAGCGGCGTAATCGGTGGTCGAGACGACATTCAGACCGTCAATCATTGAATTCTGTACCACGCTGCCCTGCATGCCACGCGTTTGCGGGCGGGCGCCATCACCCTGAACGGAAGGCATATAGCGATAGATATCCGTCAGGCTTTTCAACTGCTGGTGCTTCATCAGTGCCGGAGAAACGGCCTGCACGGACCAGGGCGTATCGCGGATATCCTGCTTACCCAGATTTCCCAAAGTAGCCTGCCTGTCGGGGGCTGCCGTTTCGCTGCCTGCATCCGCCGCCACGGTAAGCGTTTCTTCCTGTGTAGCGGCCTGAGTCTGGATAGCGATGAATATCAGTACGCAAAGCACGCGCTTAACCCTGCGCGGCGATGAGTTTATGGTCATTTGTTACACCCTGCCGAGAGAAATTAGCATCAAGGCTGCCTGAAAGGCGCACCTGTAAAGTTCGCGCGGAGAGTAGCATATCGTTATATCTTTAATTATATAGCGTGTGCGCCTTAGAGGAATTCAGAACATGCTGCTGGCGAAACGCTGCCGGGTAAGGAAAGGGATACAGACGGTAGCCTGGTCAGGCCGGTAACAGGGAAAGCGGCCGGACGAAACAGCCAGGTGCTTTTTGAAATTGTTGGCCTGATTAACTGGCAGCCGCAGCCTGTCGACCTCAGTCTGAAAGACACTTATGACGTCGAAACGGCGAAGGTGGCGTTAAAATCTTTTTAAGGGCGGCTCGCCGCCCCTTTTCATCCTTCCCTGCCGGTGGTTAAATCTTCTGATGATAAAAATTCAGGAGGACCTATGCTGCCATCGCAAACCATCAGTCTGACCATCCCTCGTAACTGGGTTGACCTTTATGAAACTATCTGGAAACCCGACTATTTTCCGAAATGGGTCAGCGGCCTCCGCGAAACGACACTGGAGCAGGACGGCAGTTACTGGAAAGCCGTCGGGGCGGAAAGTACGCTAAAAATTCGCTTCACCGATCACAACCCTTATGGCGTGATGGATCGCTATATAGAAACCGGTTTTGGCAAAGAAACAGCCGTGCCGATGCGGGTTGTGGGCAATGAAGAAGGTTCGGAGGTCCTGATCACGATTTTCCGACAGCCCTTTACCTCTGAAGAAAAATTTGCCGAAGCGGTCGCGACCCTCCAACGTGATTTGCAGACGTTGCATTCGCTGTTAACAACCTGACCTGCGGGCTGCTCTGTTCTGCCTGAAGCGGCCCGCGTGCCGCCGTTGTTTATTCGCCTCGCCATTAAAAGGACGTTAATCAGCCATGAAGATTGTTACCTGTACTGAAGACCGTCACAGCGCCGCTATTCTGGCCATTTTCAACGACGCTATTGTTAACTCTACGGCGTTATATGACTATCAGCCACGCCCGCCAGAGAGTATGCAAAGCTGGTTTGCCGTGAAAGAGCAGCAGGATTTTCCGGTTATCGGCGTTGAAGACGACGCGGGCAGGCTAATGGGCTTTGCCAGCTACGGCACTTTTCGCGTCCATGCCGCCTGCCAGTTTACCGTTGAGCATTCAATCTATATCCATCCTGATTTTCGCGGGCAGGGGCTGGGCAAAACGCTGCTGGATGCGATTGTCGGGCAGGCGCGGGAAAAAGGGATGCATCTGATGATCGGCAGTATCGACGCCGATAACCGCGCCAGCATCGCTCTGCATGAGAAAAAAGGCTTTACGCTGGCGGGCACGTTGAACGAGGTCGCCTGGAAGTTTGATCGCTGGCTGAATCTTGCCTTTTACCAAAAGCGGCTGAACGACAGCCCGGTCAGGCCAGACACGTCGCGATAAAGTCGCTGGCACCGCGCGCTCCGCGGGCTGAAATAGTATGGCCAACCGAAGCGTCAAACTGGGTACTGACCTTTGCGCCCAGCTCGCGTAACTGTCTGGCTGCCGCTTCGCTTTCCGCACAGGGAACCACGCTGTCGGCCATACCGTGGATCAGCATGATCGGCGTTTCCGTCGGCATTTCATAAGGCAGCGGCGAGGCCAACCTGCCGGAAAAAGCGACCACGCCCGCTACCGGCCAGCGGCCGGATACCACCGCATCCAGCGCCATGATGCTGCCCTGAGAGAAACCGACCAGCACCACGTTATTCAGGCGATCCTGCATCTGATGGACGGCCAGAATAGCGGCAAGCTGGTTGTCGAACGCTTGCCGTGCATGATAAACCCGCTCTGCACGGTTGGCTGGCGTGACGCCGCTCAGGCTAAACCATTGGTAGCCGGCGCCGTGTTCAAAAGGAAAGGGCGCATCGGGACTGGTAAACGCCACACTCGGCAGGCCTTCGGCCCAATGCGCGCCCAGTCCGGCCAGATCTTTACCGTTGCTGCCGACACCATGCAGTAAAATAATCAATCCTTTCGTCACGGGGCTTCTCCTGTTGAGCCGTCCTCCGGTGTGGAAACGGTTTCACTCAAGGCTACACCGATCCCGGCAGGATGATAATCCCTTGCTCAGCGCGGATATTCTTTCCGAAATGGAACGAATCACCAGCCACGATCCCACTCCGCCTCGCCCGCATAATGCACTTCCAGAAACTCCGTTAGCGCGCGTACCTTGTGCGCCAGATGGCGCGCGGGGGGATAAACGGCGTACAGGCCCAGCGGGGGCATTTCATACTGACGGAACAGCGGCACAATTATGCCGCTACGCAGCTGATTTCCGGCGATAAACGTGGGCATTCGGGCAATGCCCAATCCGGCCGCCGCCGCGCTCAGGCAGGCTTCAGCATTGGAAAAACGTAGCCTCCCCTGAACCGCTACCGACAGAACGCGTTCGCTGCCGTCGCGAAACTGCCAGTTCAGAGGCTCGCGAAAATTGGTATCGATAATGCAGTCGTGCTGCGCCAGCTGGCGCAAATCTTCTGGCGTGCCATGCGTGTGCAGATAACTTTCACTTGCCGCCACGATAATACGAATATCGCTCAGCCGCCGCGCGATGAGGCTACTGTCACTGAGCCTGCCAATACGCAGCGCGACGTCGAACCCCTCATCCACAATATTGACCGTGCGGTCGGCGAAGCTGACGTCCAGCTCAATTTCCGGATACTCTTTGGCAAAGGCGATCAGCACCGGCGCCAGGCTAGTGGTGCCGAAGGTCAGCGGCGCGGTCAGTTTCAGACGGCCTGAAGGCTTGCCAGAAGCATGGCGTACCGAGGCATCCAGCGCGTCAAAGTCGTCAAGAATGCTTTTGATACGATCAAAATAAGCCTGACCTATTTCCGTCGGGAAAAGCGCTCGGGTGCTGCGCTTCAGCAGCTGCACGCCCAGCTCGCTCTCCAGGCGGGAGATGAGTTTCGACGCCTGCCCGCTGCTGGTGCCCATACGTTCTGCCGCGGCGGCAAAGCTTCCCAGTTCCATTACCGCTACCAGCATACGATCACAATCAAGCCGTTCCATTTCCGCCCCTTTGCCTCGGTCTTTGTTGTTATTATGCGCTCGTCGCCAGCGGCTTCCTGTCCGGGCCTGCTAGCAATTGTCTGTTCGGCTCCCTGAGGGTATAAAAAAATCGGCCAGCAGGCCAGCCAGCGTTGCGGGCGCCTCTTCCGGAATATAGTGGCCCACGCCGACAAGGGTGCCGCCTGTTACCTGAACGGCCAGCTGTTGCAGCGTCGTCAGCAGGATATCGCCCACGCTGCCTTCCGCCCCGACAGCCAGTACCGGCATCAATAATTTTTGCTCTGCCCGCAGCCGTGCAGCCGCCAGCGAGGCGGGCGAAAAGCCAGTACGATAGTAGCTCAGCGCCGAGCGTAGCGCGCCGGGAAGCTGATTAACACGGACGTACTCTTCCAGATCGGCTGGGGTAATGCTCCAGCTTTTCAGGGATTTTGCCGCAAACAGCCAGCCGATCAGTTCGCGTTCACGGCCCGCAAACAGCAGCTCCGGCAGATCGTTTAGTCGGTTAAAGGCAAAGTGCCAGCTTTTCACATTGGCTTCGTCAGAAGGAATGCCGGGCGGCGGCGGGGGAGAAATGCCCGGCAGTGCCGCGTCGAACAGCGCCAGCCGTTTCACCTCTTCTGGCCAGTCGGCTGCCAGCGCATAGCCAATCCAGCTGCCGATATCGTGGCAAACAACATCAATCGGGCCCGATTCGTTCAGCCTGAGCGTGGCGATCAGCTCGTGAATATCGCTGGCGGCAGTGGTCATATCGTAGCCGTCGGCGGGATGGGCTGAATCGCCCAGACCACGTGGATCGACCGCGATTACGCGGCGGCCGGCCGCAACCAGCAGCGGCATCACGTAGCGCCAGGCGTACCAGCTTTGCGGCCAGCCGGGCAGCAGCAGGACGGGTTCGCCGCGGCCGCCAGCGACGTAATGAAGCCGAATATCATTGACCTGAACATAATCCTGACGGAATTGCTGCCAAAAACGGGTGGGCTGAAAGGCGGTTATGGCCTGACGGTCGGCCTCGGTGTCGGTAGGAATGCGCATGATAACCTCTTCTTTTGGGGATGATCGTTTCCAAATTGGATGCCAGTTGGCCTGCCGAACGCGCAGGCTCAAAGGGTGTGTAAGAGCGGTTTGTCAGCCGAGCAGCATCAGGGCGTTATTCACCAGCTGCGCCATTTCTTCTGCCGTACGGCCGGTCTTGCCAAGCACGCGCATTCCCTGCGTCAGGCAAAGCAGCATGGCTGCCGTAGCGGGTACGTTCAGGTCGCCAGAAACGGAGCCATCCAGCTGTCCCTGCCGCAGGAACTCGTCAAAGCGCGCTTCGTTGGCATTCAGCGATTGTGTAATGCGGTGCGCCAGTTCATCGTGGCGCGTAGCCAGCTCGACGGCGCAACTCACCACCAGGCAGCCACGCCGTCCGGTTTCGCCCACGCTGCTTTCGCTGTAGTGGCACAACAGCGCCGCCACTTTAGCCCGCCCGTTGGGCGCGACAGCGAGGCGTCGGTTCAGCGCTTCATTGCGCAGCTGCTGATAGCGGGTCAGCGCCGCCAGGAAAATCGCCTGCTTGTCGGCAAAAGCTTTATAAAGGCTGCCCGGGGTAACCTGCATCGCACGGGCCAGCTCGCTGATGGACGTTCCGGCATAGCCCTGCTCGCTGAACAGAGCGATAGCACCGTCCAGAGCAAGATCGGGATCGAATTCGCGCGGGCGCCCCGGCTGGCGTAAAGAGGATGTTTTCATTCTTTCATAATAGGGAATGATCGTTTCCTAATCAAGTCCCATCGCGCTTCGCGTCCGTCACAACGCAGGAAAATGCACTATTATCAATTTTTTGGCTGTAAAAGTGAGCTAGCTATGCTGTATCGCCGCTTTGAGAAACTGATCGATATTTTTCAGGACGCCCCCAGCGACACGCCGCCCAATCGCGTCTGGGCTTTTTACGTCTACTATCTGCGCCAGGTGTGGCAAAGTTTTGCTTTATTGCTGGCGATCGGACTGGTCGCTTCGCTGATTGAGGTATCGCTTTTCCGCTTTTTGAGTTCCATCATTGATATGGTGAACACCACGCCCGCTGGCCGCTTTTTCAGCGAGCACGCCAGCGAGCTGCTCTGGATGGCGGCGGTGGCGTTGATTTTCAGGCCGATTTTCATCGGCCTGCACGATCTGCTGGTGCACCAGACCATCAACCCCGGCATGACCAGTATGATCCGCTGGCAAAATCATAACTACGTGCTGCGCCAAAGCCTGAATTTTTTCCAGAGCGACTTCTCTGGCCGCATCGCCCAGCGCATTATGCAGACCGGCAGCGCGCTACGCGATTCGGCCGTACAGGCGGTGGATGCGCTCTGGCACGTGCTGATTTACGCCATCACTTCACTGGTGCTGTTCGCCGAGGCGGACTGGCGGCTGATGATCCCGCTGCTGCTGTGGATCGTGGGTTATGTCGTCAGCATGAGATATTTTGTGCCGCGCGTAAAATCTCGTTCCGTTGCCTCTTCTGACGCGCGGTCGAAGCTAATGGGCACTATCGTAGACGGTTACACCAATATCACCACGCTAAAGCTGTTTGCCCACAGCGATCTGGAAAAGGCTTACGCGCGTGAGGCTATTGGCGATCAAACGGATAAAACGCGTCAGCAGGGCCGCATGGTGACCAATATGGATGTGGTGGTGACTACGCTGAATGGCCTGCTGATCGTCACCACCACGGGCCTGGCGCTGTGGCTGTGGACGCAGTCGCTGATTAGCGTGGGCGCTATCGCGCTGGCTACCGGGCTGGTGATCCGCATCGTTAATATGTCCGGCTGGATCATGTGGGTGGTCAACGGCATCTTTGAAAATATCGGTATGGTGCAGGATGGGCTACAAACCATTGCCCAGCCGGTGAGCGTCGCCGACAAGCCGCAGGCGCCCGCATTAAAAGTCAGCCAGGGTGAGATCCGTTATGATCAAGTCGATTTCAACTATGGCCAGGCGCGGCGGGTCATCGACAAGCTGCAGTTGACCATTCGACCTGGCGAAAAGATTGGCCTGATCGGGCCGTCGGGCGCAGGAAAATCGACGCTGGTGAATTTGCTGCTGCGCCTGTATGACCTGGACGGCGGCCGCATAGTGATTGACGGGCAGGATATCGCCCATGTCAGTCAGGAAAGCCTGCGAGCGCAGATCGGCATGATTACTCAGGATACCTCGCTGCTGCACCGCTCAATACGCGACAACCTGCTTTACGGCCGGCCAAATGCCACCGAAGAGCAGCTGCAGCAGGCGATCCATCGCGCAAAAGCCGATGAGTTTATCCCTCTACTCTCCGATCCGCAGGGTCGCGTGGGGCTGGATGCGCAGGTGGGTGAGCGCGGCGTGAAGCTTTCCGGGGGCCAGCGTCAGCGTATCGCCATTGCCCGAGTGTTACTGAAGGATGCACCGATCCTGATTATGGATGAGGCAACTTCCGCGCTGGATTCGGAAGTAGAAGCGGCCATCCAGGAGAGTCTGGAAACGCTGATGGGCGGCAAAACGGTGATCGCTATTGCCCACCGCCTTTCTACTATCGCTAAAATGGATCGGCTGGTCGTGCTGGAAGAGGGCCGTATTGCTGAAATGGGCAGCCATAGCGAGCTGCTGGCACAGAACGGGCTGTATGCTCGCCTGTGGCAGCACCAGACGGGCGGCTTCGTCGGTGAGGAGTAAACCACGCGGGCAGCCTCCGGGCTGCCCTTATTCGCTGCCGCGACGGTAAGGCAGCGACTCACGGGCTTCTACCGCCCAGGCCTGCACGCCGGGCCGCTCCTGACGCAGGTAGTCCGCTACCGCCTCAAACAATCCCTCATGCCGTAAATAATGCCAGGATTCGGTGATGACAGGCTCAAAGCCCCGCACCAGCTTGTGCTCGCCTTGTGCACCCGCATCAAAGCGCTTCAGCCCGTGTGCGATAGCGTAGTCCATCCCCTGATAAAAACAGGTTTCAAAATGCAGCCGGTTAAACTCTTCCAGGCAGCCCCAGTAGCGGCCATAAAGCGTTTCGCCGTCCACCAGACAGAAAGCCATCGCGACGGCCTGGCCGTTTTGCGTTGCCAGCACCACGCGTATCGCCTCCGGCATTCTCTCGGCCAATAAACTAAAGAAGCGACGGGTGAGGTAAGGGCGCTGACCGCGCACTGCGTAGGTGTTGGCGTAGCAGGCGTAAACAAAATCCCAGTGCGCTTCACTAAGCTGATGACCAGCCAACCACTCGAAGGCAAATCCCTGACTGGCGACCTGTTCGCGCTCTTTGCGTATCTGCTTGCGCTTGCGTGACATCAGCGTGTCCAGAAAGTCCTGGAAATCGCGATAGCCGGGATTGTGCCAGTGATACTGACAGCCGAGACGTGGCAACCAGTGCGCTTCCGCTGCCACCAGCTCGCGGGTTTGCGCATCGCCAAAATTGATATGGGCGCTGTGCAGCTGACGCTGATGAAGAAAATCGGGAATGTGGTGCAGCAGCTTTGCCGCAAAGGCCCTGTCGCCCAGCAGTCTTGCGCCGGTCACCGGACTGAACGGCACGGCGGCCAGCCATTTAGGATAGTAGGGCAAACCGGCACGCTGGCAGGCGTCTGCCCAGGCATGGTCAAAAACGTATTCGCCCATCGAATGACTTTTGCGATAGCCTGGCAGGGCGGCGCGGATTTCGCCTTGTTCTTCCCACAACAGGTGCTCTGGCTGCCAGCCGGTCCCTTTCCCCAGGCTACCGCTCTCTTCCAGGGTGCTGAGAAAGGCGTGCCGGAGAAAAGGCTGATCGTCCGGGAGCAAAGCATCCCACTGACTGGCGGGTAGATCGGCCAACTGCGTCAGAAGGGTTAGCGACATAGGAGCACTCCATCTTCATGCGGGCAGGCATTGCCCGATTTACCATGACGCTAAAGTGAAGGTTTTACGCGCGAAGATCAACGTCTTCCCGCGCGGGTCGCTAGAGTCTGCGCACCAGAGGAGCATTGCCGGTCGGGTACGTTTTGTCTTCCAACGTTTCGCCACCGACGCGTTCAATCGGTCCCATCACAAACAGAAAGCAGCAGGCGGCAACAATGCAGTGAGCGCCGACAAAGAACAGGCCGAGGCTGTAGCTGCCGGTCAGCGCAACCAGGAAGCCGAACATAATAGGCGTGACAATCCCGGCAATATTGCCGACGCAGTTAAAAATAGCGCCTGCCAGGCCAACGGCTTCTTTGGGAGCGGTATCGCTGATCACCGCCCAGGTTCCCGCACCGGCCGCCACGCCCTTGCCGTAAAAAGCAAAGGACATAATGGCGATAACCCAGAAGTTACTGTTTACCCCGGCAGCGGCCATCAACGTGGCGGCCATCAGCATGCCGACGATATAAGGCGTTTTACGCGCCCAGGAAACCGACCAGCCGATTCGAATCAGGTAATCAGAGATAATGCCGCCGGAAATGCCGCCGGCAAAACCGAACAGGGCTGGCGCAACGGTAGCGAAACCGGCATGCAAAATATCCATGCCGCGAGCCTGCACCAGATACACAGGGAACCAGGTAATAAAGAAATAGCTCAGCGCGATAATGCAGTATTGGCCAATATAGGCACACCACAGCATCCGGTTGGTTAGCAGCTTGCGAAAGGTGGCGCCGGAAACAGGGGATTTATCCTTACGTTGCTGCGCCGAATCGATATCAATCAGGCCGCCGCCCGCCACAATATAATCCAGTTCCTGCGGCGACACGCTGCGGTGCGTGCGCGGCTCCTGCATATACCAGAGCCAGACAAAGAAGGCGATAATGCCGATAACGCCGAGGACGAAGAAGGGCCACGGCCAGCCAAATTCGGACACCAGCCAGCCAGAAAGAGGCGAAAAGATGCCGACAGCAAAATATTGTGAGGAAGCGAACAGCGAGGAGGCACGGCCGCGTTCGGCTTTCGGAAACCACATGATGGCGACGCGGGCGTTAGCCGGAAAGCTCGGTGCTTCGATCAGCCCCAGCGCAAAGCGCAGCGTAAACATAATCACCAGGGCGCTGGTCAGCCCGGTGGAGAATTCGCCGACGAAGCCCATCGCCAGGGTGGAGAGTGACCAGAGCACCAGCGTGACGCCATACACTCTTTTCGTGCCGAAACGGTCCAGAAACAGACCTCCCGGGATCTGACCTATCACATAGGCCCAGCTAAAAGCCGACAGGACAAAACCGAGCTGGAGGGGCGAGAGGCCGAACTCATCTTTAATCGCACCGCCTGCAATAGATAAAATGGAACGATCCGCATAGGCAATAACGGAAAGAAACAGTATCAGCATTAATATCCACACGCGCACGTGCGATCCGTTTTTAGCAGTCATAGCGCTTACCCTTATTGATTGTCGCTCTGAATACAGGCGCAGAGATGACGAAGCTTGCCGCAGCGGCAGGAGAGAAAGGAAAACGACAGCAGACGTTTTAATCACTATAGGAGGCGGTTTTCGGTCAGGTCATTGTGCTGTTGTCGGGATTAACAGGGGGTTTTTTGCGATACATTCAGAACTATGCACAAGGCAGCTTGAACTCCTTCACATTCCGGCATTTATCCGCGGCGCTTGCCGCGCCGCTTTCCCGGAACGTGCTCTGCGTCTGGTTTTCTTTGCTGACTCTCTTCTATAAGCGGCGTTATATCAGGGATCGATCATAGTTGGTCCGGCGATGCGCAGCACGTTGTAGAACCAGGTTTTTGCGGTGATATCGCCGATTTCAGTATGGGCATAGAGGAAAACTTCCTGATTAGGCACGTGGAAAGGCAGCTCCAGCATCCGCCCATTGCCGCGACGCGCATAAATTCTGGCGGCACTGGAAGGCAGCGTGACCAGCAGATCGCTGGAGGCGATGAGTTCACCCAGCGCGGCGAAATGCGGAACCTCCAGCGCGATTTCGCGCTCCAGCTCAAACTCTTTTAACCGGTCCTCTACAATATGATGGCCGCTGGTGGCAGCGACCACCACATGGCGTTCCTGCATATAGTCATCCAGCGACAGGCTCTCTTTAATCCGCGGATGATCGACATTAAGCAGGCAGACGTAGCGTTCGTAGGCCATCAGTTCACGCTGTGCGGAGGAGACGGACTCATTACGGCTGCACAGCGCCGCGTCGATACGGCCGGTCAACAACCATTCGTCCAGCTTGTGGACATCGACCGGGATCACTTCCAGCTGGATATGCGGCGCCACATTGCGGAAAAGCGTAATCAGTTTTGGTAACAGCAGCAGCTCCCCCAGGTCCGTTAGCGCAAGACGGAACTTGTAGTGCGACGTTTCCGGCGAAAATATGCGGGTTTCCGCCACGGCTTTTTCTATGCCGGTTAGCGATTTTTTAAATACTTTGTAAAGCTGCATCGCGGTTGGCGTGGGTTCCATCCCTTTCCGGCTGCGTTTAAACAGCTCATCGTTAGTTTCGCTGCGCAGGCGGGCAAGCGCATAGCTGGCAGAAGGTTGAGTGATAAAGAGTCGATCGGCGGCCCCGCTAACGCTGCGGGTTTCATAGATAGCGGTAAAAACGCGCACAAGGTTGAGATCCAGCATGGCCACCTCTATAGAGAATATCTATTAACGAAGATTAAAATTATCTATTTGAACTATTTTACACTTCTTTATATCCTTCCGGCAAATTTTGATAAGTTACGAATTTTGTTGCATATCTAAATTTAACTAATAAAAACATATAGATACAATATTACATCGTGGAATGGCGGCGCCATATGCAGGTGCCGCTGCAGGAGAAAGTCAGTGAAAGGTGAAATCGTAGACGTCATTATCGACTGGATTGAAGCGCATCTGGACGATGGACTGAATATTGAGGCCGTGGCCGCGCGTTCTGGTTATTCTAAATGGCACTTACAACGTGCTTTTAAAGAGAAAAAAGGCATGACGCTGGGCAGTTTTATTCGCTATCGGCGCCTGGATGAGGCGGCAAAAAGCCTGGTGACCTCCCATAAAACCATCATGACCATTTCTATGGATTTAGGGTTCTCTTCCCAACAATGTTTTCAGCGCGTTTTCAAAAAGCACTTTAACGTGACGCCAAGAGATTATCGTAATCAGCATCGCGAGCTGCACTAAATTCGCGCATCCCTGAATAAACACACCTATGAAAAAATATGCTCTTCTTATTGCGCTGGTCATAAGCGGAAACGGTCTTGCTGCCGTTTCTGTCCGGCCAGCCGGCGTGCAGACGGCTACCCTGTGTGAGCCGGGTTTATGCCTGCAGCCCGTTCGGGCCGGTGATGAACTGGTACGAGGGATGGGCGGCATTGACCGCCAGGCGCGTCGGGTGCTTGAACCCGTATCGGCAGGCATGTTGGTCGATTGGGTAGAATAAATCTGTAAAATTCCCCGACGCCGAGGGGGGCCGTGAAAAATTTAACATTCCATCAGGTATACTACCGCCCGTGTTAACCTGTTTACGGAATGCTATGGAACGTTTCACTGAAAACCTTATTTATGCTTCGCGCTGGCTGCTGGCGCCTGTTTACCTTGGGCTGTCACTGGGCCTGATGGCGCTGGCCATCAAGTTCTTCCAGGAAGTTTTTCATCTGCTGCCTGACGTGCTGGCTATGGCAGAAAACGATCTGGTGCTGGTGCTGCTGTCAATGATTGATCTGACGCTGGTTGGCGGCCTGCTGGTGATGGTGATGCTCTCCGGGTACGAAAACTTCGTTTCCAGGCTGGATATTTCCGAACACAGAGAGAAGCTGAGCTGGCTGGGAAAAATGGATTCCGGATCGCTCAAGAATAAAGTAGCGGCTTCGATCGTGGCGATCTCTTCTATTCATCTGCTGCGCGTGTTTATGGATGCGCGCAACATCCCTGATAACAAACTGATGTGGTATGTCATTATCCACCTGACGTTTGTGCTGTCCGCTTTTGTGATGGGTTATCTGGACGCCATGTCCCGTAAAGATAAAAACGCCACACACTGATTGCCCGTTGCCCGGATTCCCGCCCGGGCAATTTAGCCGCTATTTAGTGCCTGCCGCGAATTTTGCTTGCTACCTGACCAACAAATCGCATAAAAAAGCGGTTCTTCTTGCCGATAAAGAAAGAATCGTCCTGTCTCGTCACCTTTTACCTGCCAGTGCCTGGTTTCTGCTTTGCATGACTTAGCGGACAGCACTGTGTCAGCCCGGGCCGCGATGCGTTTATGCAACAGAGGAAAACCATGTCAGATGATTAGTCGACGCCGGTTAATAATGGGAACCGGCGCAGCCATGCTGGCGATGACCGCCGGAAAATTGTTTGCCAGAGAAGACATTATTCCCCTGTGGCCGGAAGAGCCTCCGGGTGGCGGCGGGCCGAGAGGAAAAGTACATATTTCCGCCAATGGCGCCTGGTCAAATATCGTCAGCCCGGCTATTCAGCGTTTTCAGCCGCAGACGCCCAACGGCTCGGCGGTGCTGATCGCGGCGGGCGGTGGCTATCATTGGATCGGCATGGGCGGTGAGGCATGGCCCGTGGCACGTTGGCTGAATGCTCGCGGCTATACGGCCTACGTGCTGAGCTATCGCTTGCCGCATGAAAAATGGCACGCGGGCCGGCTTGCGCCTTTTCAGGACGCGCAGCGAGCGGTCAGGCTGGTGCGGTCGATGGAGAAAAAAGTGCATTTGCTGGGCTTTTCCGCTGGCGGTCACCTGATGGGCATGACGGCGGCCCGCCCGGATTTCGTGACCTATGCGCCGCAGGACACGCTGGATCAGATTGTGCCCGTAGCGGACAGCGTCGCGCTTATCTATCCGGTGATTACGCTGGAGGCGCCTTATACCCATACGCGTACACATAGCGAGATCGTAGGGAAAAATGCTTCGCCAGCAGATGAGGCCGGGTGGTCGGTAGAAAATTACGTCACGCGTCGCTTTCCGCCTACCTTTCTGGCTCAGGCAGAAGACGACCCTACCTCAAACCCGCACAACACGCAGATTATGCATGATGCCTGTCGGCGCATGGGGGTGTCGGTCGAGCAGATCAAAATAACCCGAGGCGGTCATGGTTTTGGTTTGGGAAGGGCAGGGTCGCCTGCGGCTATCTGGGATGAGGCCTACGCTATCTGGCTGGCGGGACGTCGATAAACGTCCCGGCGCCTTCCGGTCGGCTATTTTCTGAGCCGTACCCGATCGACCGCATGGTCGGTGCTTTTGGTCATAATCAGGCTGGCTCTTTCGCGAGTAGGTAGGATGTTCTCTTTCAAATTCATAAGATTAATCTCTTCCCACAGCTGCGTGGCGATCCCTACCGCCTCGTCTTCAGGCAGCTTCGCATAGTGATGGAAGTAGGAATCCGGATCGGTAAACGCGCCCTGACGGAACTTGAGAAAGCGATTAATGTACCAGCGGCGCAGCAGATCTTCCGGCGCATCCACATAGATAGAGAAATCCACGAAGTCAGAAACGAAAACGTGATGCGGATCGTGCGGATAATCCATGCCGCTTTGCAGCACGTTCAGCCCTTCCAGAATGAGGATATCCGGCTGCTGCACAACCTTGTCACCGTCGGGGATCACATCGTAAGTCAGATGCGAATAGACCGGCGCGGTCACCTGAGCGGTGCCTGACTTGAGCGCGGAAACGAAATTCACCAGTCGATGCATATCGTAGGATTGCGGGAAGCCTTTTTTCTTCATCAGACCCCGTTCTTTCAGCACCTGATTAGGATGCAAAAAGCCGTCCGTGGTGATCAGCTCGACGCGACGATGTTCCGGCCAGCGGCTCAGTAGCGCCTGCAACACGCGAGCAGTGGTACTTTTCCCCACGGCTACGCTACCGGCGATGCTGATGATGTAAGGGATTTTCTGGCCATTGGTGCCCAGGAACTGCTCCAGCACGGCCTGGCGGCGCAAATCGGAATTAATATAGAAGTTAAGCAGACGCGATAACGGCAGATAGATCTCCGCGACCTCATTAAGAGAAAGATCTTCGTTTATCCCTTCAAGCCGGGCAATTTCGTCTTTGCTCAGGGTCATCGGCACGGAATCACGCAGCGCGGCCCATTGCGAACGGTTAAATTGCAGATAGGGTGTAGTCAACAAGGATTCTTTTTTACTCATATACATGCTTCTGCCAGCAAGAACTTGCCTGTTGTGACGTGCGCAGAGAAGACGGTGTCCACTGCTGCCGCTCGCGTAACTAAGGTAAATTTCAGAAAACAATGGGCAGGAGGTTAACACCAGATGGGGCGGAATCAGAAGGAAAAATAAAATCGGCGGATGCAAACGTAACGGCGACCGCATTTATTGAAAAATAAAAGCGGTCTTGAGGAAAACGACAGCAAAAACAGCCGCCGATTCATTTTCTCCAGGCTCCCGGAAAACGCGGCCAGGGAAAAAGAGAGAAAAGGCTGTTGTCAGACCGGTTAAAAAATGGCTTTATTGATGCTTCTTTAAACGGATTCGTTGGCGGAAAGCAAGATTTTGCGAAGAATTGCACAAATAACAGGCATAAGAACTTTTATCGCGATTTTTTTGTTGCATCCCGACGCCACACTTCCTAGAATGCGCACCACTTGATGCCGGCTTAGCTCAGTTGGTAGAGCAACTGACTTGTAATCAGTAGGTCACCAGTTCGATTCCGGTAGCCGGCACCATCAAGTACCCCAGGT
>Ga0157358_1000055_pt1 | contig 40838 bp, 29 predicted proteins | sample AttcapACBM2_FD_111484 | JGI IMG/M metagenome (GOLD analysis project Ga0157358, IMG submission 111484) | Fungus gardens microbial communities from leaf cutter ant in Botucatu, State of São Paulo, Brazil - Atta capiguara ACBM2 | ecosystem: Host-associated > Fungi > Mycelium > Unclassified ... | reverse complement strand
ATTCAGGTGTATGTTGCTTGCGTGGCTTTTTGGTGGTTGATACTGATTTTGTCATGTGAGTCACCTCTTGCTTGAGAGTTTACTCACTTAGTCGCGTGTCCACTATTGCTGGGTAAGATCATATTACGCTGTTTGGCGGCTTACAGGCTGCCGCAAACTACCAGTCGCTCGCCTTCGGCATCGGTAAAAATTTTGGCGGCCTGGGCGCGTTCTCTGCCGACGTGATTAATGCCTGGTCAACGGTAAAAGACCAGGGCAAAACCGACGGCCAGTCCGTACGACTCCGCTACAGTAAAAACTTTTATGAAACGGGGACTAACTTTGCCATTGCCGGTTACCGCTATTCGACCCGTGATTACTATTCTCTGCCCGAGCTGATGGATACCTGGCGTTCAGGCTACAGCTCATTGTACCGAGAGCAGGCGCGTAACCGCACGGAGCTGACGCTGAACCAGCATCTGGGCCAGTCCGCAGGCGCCCTGAGCCTCAGCCTGTTACGGGAAGACTACTGGCGTACCAACCGCCGGATAGAGTCGGTTTCTACCAGCTACAACAACAGTTATAACGGCATCAGCTACGGCGTAAGCTACAGCTTTAACCGTAATTCGTCTGACTTCTCCGGCAATCGCACTGACGCCAAAGATCGGATCTTTTCCTTCAACGTTTCCATGCCGCTGAGTCGCTGGCTGCCCAACAGCTGGGCGAACTATACGGTGACCAGCAGCAAACCGGGAAGCGTCAGCCACAGCGCTGGCCTGAGCGGTACGGCGCTGGAAAACAACAACCTTGCCTGGAACCTGCGCCAGGGGTATGCCAGCCAGGGGACGGGCAACAGTGGCAATCTTGACGCCGATTATCGCGGTACTTACGGTGAGGTCACCGCCGGTTATGGCTATGACCAGACGATGAAAAGAGTGAGCTATGGTGCCGAGGGCGGCGTGATTATCCATAGTAAAGGCGTTACTTTGAGCCAGCCCTTTGGCAATACGGCAGCGTTAGTGGAGGCGGAAGGCGCCAGCGGCGTACAGTTAATTAACCAGACCGGCGTTAAAACGGATTTCCGTGGTTATACCGTTGTACCGAACGTTGCTCCTTATCGTCGCTCAGATATTGCGCTTGATACCACCACGCTGCCTGAAGATGTCGATCTGGCGTTAAGCACTCAAAGTGTAGTGCCCACACGAGGTGCGATTGTTCATGCCCGTTTTTCCGCCCGGGTAGGCGGCAGAGGGATCATGACGCTGACGCATAACGGCCAGCCGGTTCCTTTTGGCGCAATGGTGGTGGAGGCTAATGAACAGAATAAGCAGGGATATATTGTCGGAGAAGCCGGTCAGGTTTATCTCAATGGGCTTAAACCTTCAGGGACTTTGCTGGTGCAATGGGGTAAAAGCGAGAGCAAAAAATGTCGGATTAACTACACGCTTCCGGAAAACAAACCAGAAAATGGCATTCGACTGCTGAACGGTATTTGCCGGTAGTTATAACTATTGAAAATTAACCTGTTATCTGGAGTAACGACAAGATGTCTGTGTTTAACCCGCCAGTCATAATAAAATATTTACCGTTAATATTAATGCTGCCTTTTTATAGCCATGCAGCGAGCTGCGTTTTAGGAGGCAAGCCCAAGGCGACAACAGGTGCTCTTACGCTTGCGGTTGATCCTAATGTGACAATAGGGGAGCAACTTGGGATCCGATTCAGTAAAGGCTTTTATGGGCAAACGCTCGTTGTCGGATGTACGGGTACCAGCCCTTATCGCTCAGCGTCACTTCTCACGGCAAGTACTACGGTCGACGGCGCTTATGAAACGGGTATTCCTGGGGTGGGCGTTATGATTGGCGACCTGTATAAACCGGGACAAAATATTCCCTATATGACGTCATTATCTCAAAATTTGCTGACCCCCTGGATAAATAAAAGCGAGGTTAAACTTACCTTTGTCAAAACAGGCCCTATTACTCCCGGGACCACGGGTAGTAAAGTTTACAGTAATTATTATCTTAATTCGGAATCCTTCGCCACGCTGACCGTAAATAGCCTGACCATTATCCAGAAAAGCTGTCTGGCGGATACCAGCTCAAAAAATCAGACGGTCAATCTGGGCAGTCCGACCCGTAGCGAATTTAATGGCGTTGGCAGTACGGCAACCTCTTCAGAGCGAAACTTTTCCGTTATATTGCAATGTGAATCAGATAATATCCCTGTTCAGGTTACTTTTGAACCCGTAGGCAGTTCTGACGGAGAGGGTATGCTAACTATCAATGATGAAAATGATGCGGCGTCAGGCGTTGCAGTTGAGGTAATGGATAAAAACAGAACGCCCCTTAGTTTTACCACGGCCACAACTTACCATAGTGCCGCAGAGCAGAGGATAGAAATCCCCCTGATTGCTCACTATAAACAAACCGGCGAAATTGCCCCTGGCGCGGCAAATGCCGCAATGACGTTCACCATCACTCAGAACTGATTCAGCCTGTGATGAAATGGTTCAGATGTAGGAATTCACAAAATACAGAAGGGATTCAGAAAAATAATTACTCGTTGGGGAATTGAGAAAGCCAGACGATATTAAATTAAGAAAAAAACCCCATTTATTCAGAAAAAATCAAAGTTAATTCAGTTTTGTTTTTAACAGCATGACGATAGGATTAGTGTGCCCGACAATAATCGGGTCATTAAAAAAGGATGCCTTACCTGAATAAGGCTATTTAAAAAAAAAGGAATGCATACAATGAAAGAACTTTCAGTGATTGAAATGAACGAAGTTTCTGGGGCATACGGCTGGGACTTCAGCAACTTTGGTAGTTTCGCCCTGAGCGCTATTTCTAATATCGGTGAACTTGCCGTTTCTTCTGTGGTTGGTGGTGCCGTTGGCGCTTTATCATTTGCTTATGTTGGCGGTCGTCACGGTGCTGAGGGCGGTGGCTTACTGGGCTTCGGGATTATTAGTCAAGGTGTAGGTATGGTGGCTGGTCTCGTTGTTGGTGGTGTTTCTACCGCCATTTACTGCGGCGCTACCGGCTGGGATACAACGCAAAATCTGGCTAAAGACCTTTATGGCTCTTTCGTGAACGGCACTATCGCTTAATTTTTATTCAAGAGCCACTCCGGTGGCTCTTTTTTTCTCTCTGGAAATTCCTATGGATAACAATAAAAAGAAAAGCCTGTTCCGCAGCGACGCGTTGGATTATCAGCGCCAGAAGTGGACAGGAAAGGCGCTGCTTATTTCTAAGATACCAGCATCTGTTATTACAGGATTTTGCCTGCTTTTTCTTATCGTAGTTATACTGGCTATGATCTTCTTTGATTACAGCAGACGTATTGATGTTGATGGTGAAGTGATTACCCTTCCTCATGCTATCAATATTAATTCACCACAGCAGGGTTATATCACCACCACCTTTGTTAAGGTTGGCGATCGTGTTAAAAAAGGCGATCCGCTGTATGAACTGGACGTTGCCCGTATTACCTCTTCAGGAAACGTCAGCAGCGCCGCCGTCGAATCCATTAAAATTCAGACCGCTAATCTTCACGCAATGATTGCTAAATTAGAAAGTAATAAAGCGTCTACGCTGGAAAACCTGCAGTCGCAGATAGACAGCTATGCAAAGGCCCATAAAGAAACCGAGAAGATGGTTAACAGCGCCCGCGAAGGCGTAAAGAAAATGAACGAAAGCCTGAATAATTATGAAAAATATTTAAAAAAAGGGTTAATCACTCAGGACCAGCTTAATTATCAGCGCGCGCAGTCGCTTTCCCAGCAGAGCGCTTATCAGGCGCTGAACAGTCAAAGTATTCAGGAAAAAATACAGCTTTCGCAATTACGCAGCGATAAATTTACGCGTGCCGCAGATTTTGACAACCAGATTATTCAAAATAAATCCCAGCTGAGCGATCTGGAGCGACAGCTGGCCGAATATAAAGCAAATAACAGTATCATTATCAGTGCAAAACTGGACGGTATTATCGAATCGCTTAGCGTAACGCCGGGCCAAATGGTAGAGACCGGCGCCAGCCTGGCGCAGATTAAGCCGGTGGATAACGTGCACTATTTTTTATTGCTCTGGCTTCCGGATAACAGCCTGCCCTATGTAAAAGTGCAGGACGGCATTAATATCCGCTACAACGCTTTCCCTGCTGATAAGTTTGGGCAATTCCCCGGGAAAATCATCTCGATTTCCTCTGTCCCTGCCTCGCCGCAGGAGATGAGCACCTATAGCAGCGGTGCCCGCCAGGAGAAAGGCTCTTATTACAAAGTTCTGGTTGCCATTAACGATACAGAATTCAGTGATAAGGGAAAAAAACTGCAAATATCTGGCGGCCTTCAGGCCAGGGTCATCGTCTTCCTTGAGAAAAAGCCGTTATATCAATGGGCGATTGCGCCTATAAATAAAATAAAAAATAGCGTGAGTGGAGTTGTCAATGACAGGTAAGTCGCTTTTTGAAAAAATTAACAGCAAAATAAATTTTTCACTGCGCCGTAAAGTTCCGAAAATTTTGCAGTCGGAGTCCTCAGAGTGCGGGCTGGCTTGCCTGGCGATGGTCTCTTCTTACTACGGTCTGAACGTCGATTTATTTAACCTTCGTCAGAAGTTCGGCGTATCAACCAAAGGCGCGACCTTAAATCTTGTGGCCGGCATCGCCTCGCAGCTTCAGCTGAAAACCCGCGCGCTTTCGCTGGATATCAATGAGGTCGGTAAGCTGAGAACGCCCTGCATTTTGCACTGGGATATGAACCATTTTGTTGTCCTGGTGAAAGTACGCCACAACTCATTTGTGATCCACGATCCGGCCTTCGGGCGGCGGGTGGTGGGTATGAAGGATATGTCCAACCACTTTACCGGCGTGGCGCTGGAGCTGTGGCCGGATAAGGAATTCCACAAAGAGACGGTAAAAACCCGGCTGCGCCTGCTGGATCTGATGAAAAACATCAATGGTCTGCCCGGCGCGCTGTTAAAAATATTCGCGCTGTCAGTCGTCATTGAGTCGATTAATCTGCTCCTGCCGGTAGGAACTCAGCTGGTGACTGACCATGTTATCCAGGCGCATGATTACGATCTGCTAACCGTGATCTGTCTCGGCCTGATTATCTTTACCCTGTTTAAAGCCTTTGTCAGCGTAATACGAGCATGGACCTCGATCGCGCTGGGCACGTTGACGGATGTGCAGTGGAAGACCACGCTGTTCGATCATCTGATGAAGCTGCCTTTATCCTTTTTCGAAAAGAGACATCTTGGCGATATTCAGTCCCGTTTCTCCTCGCTGGACGCCATCAGAACAACATTTACCAACAGCATCGTTACCGGGATTATCGATACCATTATGACTATCGGGCTTTTTGCGATGATGATGGTTTACGGCGGCTGGCTGGTCTGGGTCGTGATGGGCTTTACCCTTTGTTATGCACTGATGCGTCTGGTTACCTATCGCCTGTATCGCCAGCTGTCAGAAGAACAGATTGTCAAAGGCGCCAAATCCAGCTCACACTTTATGGAAACACTTTACGGTATTTCCACCGTAAAATCCCTTGGTATCGATAATATTCGCTCCAGCCACTGGCTTAATCTGAATATCGACGCCACCAATACCGGCATTAAAATTACCCGGTTTAATATGATGTTTGGCGGCATCAATACCCTGGTCAGCACGCTGGATCAGGTGGCCATACTCTGGCTGGGGGCTTCCATGGTGATTGATAATAATATGACCCTGGGGATGTTTATGGCTTTTAACTCCTACCGGGGACAATTTTCCCAGCGCGCTGGCAGCCTGATCGATCTGGCGCTGAGTCTGCGAATGCTCTCGCTTCATAATGAAAGGATTTCCGACCTTATTTTCACCGAGGCAGAAGAAGCCGTCGCGCCACGGGCTATTTTCAGGCCCGGAGAAGGTATTGCGCTTAACGTCAAACAAGTCAGCTATCAATATGATGCGTTATCAAAACCGATTTTTACCGATCTGAATATTGCCGTTCAGCCCGGTGAAAGCGTTGCTATCGTCGGCCCTTCCGGCGTCGGGAAAACGACCTTGCTTAAAGTCATGAGCGGTCTCCTTATGCCCACCAGCGGCGAAATTCTGGCCGGAGGCCTGGATATTCATAAAATCGGGTTGAATAACTTTCGGCAAAGCATTGCCTGCGTGCTGCAGGATGACCGGCTTTTTTCAGGATCTATCGCGGACAATATCTGCGGTTTTTCCCCGGATGCTAACCGGGAGCTGATTATGGCGTGTGCGGTTTACAGCAATATTCACCACGAAATAATGAGTATGCCGATGGGCTATGAAACCCTGATTGGCGAGTTAGGCGCAGGCATTTCCGGCGGTCAAAAACAGCGGCTGTTTATTGCCCGCGCGCTTTACCGGCGTCCCAGCATCCTGTTTATGGATGAAGCAACCAGCCATCTTGATATCGAAAATGAAAAGGCCATTAATAACGCCATCTCCTCGCTTAAAATCACCCGCATTATCGTGGCCCACCGCCCTTCCACCATCGCCTCTGCCGATCGCGTAATTGAGCTATAGCGGCCCGATTTAAAGCCCGCTGAAAAGCGGGCTTCAGAGCAGCCTATGCGGAATTACTTCGCGTAGGCTTCGGTGGTGATGGTCAGCTTCACGTCGTCGCTGACGGCCGGCACATATTTATCCAGCTTAAAGTCGGAGCGTTTAAAGGTGGTGGTGGCATCAAAGCCAACCGCTTCCTTCTTCACCATCGGGTGCATGCCCTGCTTGTTCAGCACCGCATGCAGCACGACGGGTTTGGTGATGCCCTTGATGGTCAGGTCGCCGTGTACATCCAGGGTATTTTTACCTGTGCTGACCACTTTTGTGCTTTTAAAGGTCGCATTCGGGTATTTGGTCACGTCGAAATATTCCGGGCCTTTAAACTCTTCGGTCAGCTTGTCTACGTGCGTATCAATGCTGTTGACCGGAATAGTCACGTCCACTTTAGAATCGCTGACTTTAGCGGCATCAAAATCAATATTGCCGGTAACATCAGACAAATCGGCCGTTGGATGGGAAAAACCGAAGTGAGTCCACGAAACAACAACGGAGGTATGCCCGCTGTCCATTGCGTAATTAACGGGCGCGGCGGCAGAAAATTGTGACCAGAGCGCGGAGCTGATTAATAACGGTAAAGCGACTTTCTTGATTAACGTCATGCCGGTTGTCCTTATTTTCACCAGGAATGTTTAAGGATAGTGCAGCATTAACGGTTTGCCCGATAGTGAAGATATTTGACCGGCTTTGTCAAAAAGATTAGCCAACAGCAAAGGATCCTGGCGATCGAGCGGGACGACCGGGGATCCCTTTTGCAAGATTAGCCGGACGCAGCAATGCCTTAACAGCTATCACCGCGTCCCGTACGAAAAGCGCGGCTTTAAGCTTTGGCCACAAACGCTTTTACCACATCCTGCCACGGCGTGGTCGCCCGGCCGATCAGGCGGCTTAAAGTATGGCTGTCATCATACAGCGCGCCTTTGGCCGCATTGGCATCCGAATCCGCCAGCATCTCTGCCAGCCCGTCAGGCAAACCGGCCGCTTTTAACGCGGCGGCAAAGTCGTCCTGAGGCAAATTTTGATAACGTACGGCTTTACCGCTGGCCTGGGCGATTTCCGCTGCGAACTGCGTCAGCGTATAGGCCTCGTCGCCCGCCAGCTCGTAAACTTTATCAACAGGCGCGTCGCTGGTCAGTACAGCAGCCGCCGCTTCAGCATAATCCTGACGGGTAGCAGAAGCGATTTTGCCCTCGTCGGCCGCACCAATAAACACGCCGTGCGTCAGCGCTGGCGCAATGCTGGCGGCATAGTTTTCGCTGTACCAGCCGTTGCGAAGAATAACGTAAGGCACGCCGGATGCAATCAGCGCCTGCTCGGTTGCCCGGTGTTCATCTGCCAGCCCCATCGGCGAGCTATCGGCATGAAGCAGGCTGGTATAGGCCAGCAGCTTAACGCCTGCCGCTTTGGCCGCCTCGATGGCCGCTTTATGCTGCGCCTCACGCTGGCCGACCTCGCTGGAGGAAATCAGCAGCACTTTATCCACGCCGCGAAAAGCGTCGGCCAGCGTCTGCGGTTGGTTATAATCGCCCTGGCGTACCTGAACGCCCAGCGCGGCGAGGTCGGCCGCTTTCGCCGGCGAACGCACCACGGCGACCAGCTCTTCGGCAGACGTTCTTTTCAGTAAAGCATCAATCACCAGGCGGCCAAGCTGGCCGGTTGCTCCGGTTACTGCAATCATAATGTTCTCCTTAGCGGTGATAAAAGCGCATCCGGATTAGCCCCGGAAGCGTTGTGTTCAATCAGCCTATGCCATACACTAACCAAAAGTAAGTACTTACAGGTTTGTTAGTATGGAAAAAAATAGTTCCTCAATCGTTTCGCTTCGCGACAGGCTGCAACGCGGCGAACTGTTGAACCGCGACTGTCCGTCGCGCGAAGTATTAAAACGCCTGACCGGCCGCTGGAGTTTGCTGGTGCTGATTGCGCTGGAGAACGACACGCTGCGCTTTGGCGAACTGCGGCGCAAAATAGGCGGCGTCAGTGAAAGAATGCTGGCGCAAACGCTGCGTTTTATGGAGGAAGACGGCTTTGTGGAGCGTATCGCTTATGAAGTGATCCCGCCGCACGTTGAATACAAACTTACCGTGCTGGGTCATGAAGCGCGCGACCGCATTACGGGCCTGGCCGACTGGATCGAGGATAATCTGCATCAGATTATTGATAACCGCCGCCAGTTTTCAGCAGAGGAATAAATCTGTATTCGGCGGCGGCCAACGCCATGCCGCTGGTTTGCTCCTTTTCCCTTCCCGGCAAAACGGTTGATAAAGTTCACCTTACCCAGTGATGGCATATTATTTTCGCCGACCCTGAATAAAAAAGGCCTTCATAATGAAGGCCTTTAATAATTAAGCGCGCCATTTATCGCTTCGGCGCCGCATCCGGATACATCGCCAGCAGGCGACGCGTAACGCCGTTTGTCCAGCCGAATCCATCCTGCAACGGATATTCGCCGCCGCCCGCTAATACCGGCGCGCGGCCGGCAACGTTATATTTCTCCACCATCTTATGGTGACGATGATAGGTAGCGCCCGTTACCTGAAGCCAGCGTGCGGCTATTTCTTTCGCCAACAGCTCTTCACCGTAGTTATTAAAACCCTTGATCGCCATCCACTGCATCGGCGCCCAGCCGTTGGGTTTGTCCCACTGCTCACCGGTTTCTTCTACCGTAGTCAGCACGCCACCCGGCGCCAGCAGATGCGAGCGTACCGCCGCAGCGGTGGCAGCCGCCTGCTCCAGGCTGGCCATTCCTACGTAAAGCGGCGTCACGCCAGCCGCCGAGAAAGCGCCTTTTTCGCGCTCCCGCCAGTTGTAGTCGCGGTACAGCTCGGCCTGTGCGTCCCATAACCAGGCATCGACCGCTTCACGGCGGCGCACCGCTTTTTGCTGAAACAGTTCTGCGGTCGCACGATCGTTTTTACGGGCAGACAGGCGAGCGATCATGGTTTCCAGCTTGTAGAGAAACGCGTTTAAATCGATCGGCACAATGCTGGTGGTCTGGATGCTTTCCAGCCGTCCTGCTTCGCTCAGCCAGCGGGAGGAAAAGTCCCAGCCGGAAGCCGCACCCGCCCGCAGATCGCGATAAACCTCGCTGGAAGGACGCGCCGAGTTTCTGGCGGTTTCCACGTCTTCAATCCAGGATTCGTCGCGCGGCGTATCGCGATCGTCCCAGTAGCGATTCAGTACCGATCCGTCCGGCATCATCACCACATGACGCCATGCTTCGCCGGGCGTCAGCGACTCCGTGCCGTCCATCCAGAAGTCATATTCACGCTTCAGCTGACGAAGATAACGCTGCGCCTGGCTAACGCCATCTTTTTCAAACAGTTCGACCATCAGCGCAAACACTGGCGGCTGCGAGCGGCTCAAATAATAGGTGCGGTTGCCGTTTGGAATATGGCCATATGTGTCGATCATCCACGCAAAGTTATCCGCCATCTGGCGCAGCAGATCGGTCTGTCCGCCAGCCGCGAAGCCCAGCATGCTGAAGTACGAATCCCAATAGTAGGTTTCGCCAAAGCGGCCGCCCGGCACGACATAAGGTTCCGGCAACGGCAGCAGCGAAGAAAATTCAGAATGCTTTTCCGGCTTGCGCGTCAGTACCGGCCACAACGAGTCAATATGCTCGCCCATGCTTTTTGCCGGATCGGCCACGTAGCGGCTGTCGTTAATTTTCGGCAGGTCGAAATTCTCCAGCACAAAGGCCAGCAGGTTAAATTCCTCTCGCTCGCGCTGAATAAAGTAGCGGTAGAGGATCATCTCCGGTTCGATTTTCGGCGCGCAGTCTGCAAAGGTTTTGCTGTCGGCAAAGATCCTTGCGCTCTGCACGGCTTCAAAGAGTTCCTGGTAGCGATCGGAAGGCGTCAGAATATCCGGCGCAGGCAGTCCCTGAATAGGTTCAGGCTGCGGTTCGGCCAGCATATCCAGCGCTTCATAATCGTGATAATAAGCTTCGTAATCTGCCAAGTTATTGTCAATGGTCAGGTCGTTATGATTAAAAGCGATAAAAACCTCCTGATGTCGATGATTGACAATGTGGTGTACGGTTAATTATGTATAAGGTTAAGTATAGTACTCGTGTCTCATAGTGCAAATAAGCGCGAATATGACAGAAGTTAAGATAATATTTCAAAAAATAAACAAACAAAGAATAATCGCTATTTCCCTCCTTGATTAAAGGAATAGCAAGAGGTGAAACCCCTCTTACATTTTCTGAAAAAAATGAAATAAAGCAGCCGCCCTCTCTTTAGCAGGTTCAGGCCCACCTTGCCCCATCTTTCGGGCTTCCGCCTGTTGCTTCTTTCTGCTTGCCCGCAGTCGGTACAAAGCAGCTTCAATCGAAAATTAAAGCGATGCTTTTTCATTCTTTGAAAAATTATTTAAATTTCTCATTTACATTAAATTTAAACGGCCGAATACTAATGCGGGTCAAATGCTGTTATGGCGATGGCAGCGATAAGTTTATCTGATAGCAAACCAGCCCTTTCAAATACGATTAAGGAAATCTCGTGGCACCGGTAGTAAATAAATCCGCAGCGTTGCACTCGGAAAGTCTTACAGATGAAGACGACAGTTTAGTTTCGCCCGTTAATTCTCCTGATATAAATAAAACCTATATTATTCGCGGCACGCGCAGATTTATGCACGCCACGCTGGCGCTGTTCTGCGCCGGCCTGTCCACCTTCGCCGTACTGTACTGCGTGCAGCCTGTGCTACCTGTTTTTTCGCAAAGCTTTCATCTGACGCCTGCGCAAAGCAGCCTGTCGCTGTCGGTCACCACCATCATGATGGCGCTGGGGCTGCTGGTGACCGGGCCGCTGTCGGACGCCATCGGCCGTAAATCGGTGATGTCCGTTTCGCTGCTGCTGGCCGCCTGCTTTACGCTGATCTGCGCCACCATGAGCAGCTGGGAAGGCGTGCTGGCGATGCGCGCGTTGACCGGGCTGGCGCTAAGCGGCGTCGCGGCGGTGGCAATGACCTGGCTGAGTGAGGAGCTGCACCCGGTTTTCCTCTCTTTCTCTATGGGCCTTTATATCAGCGGTAATTCGATTGGCGGCCTGGTTGGGCGGCTCTCTACCGGCATGCTGGCCGATCACTTTTCCTGGAACGTTTCGCTGTTCGTGGTCGGCCTGTTCGCGCTGACGGCCGCCGGGCTGTTTTTCCGCCTGTTGCCCCCTTCGCAGCACTTCCGCGCCACTTCGCTGCGGCCGCACCAGCTGCTGGTCAACTTTATGTTCCAGTGGCGGGATATGGGATTACCGATGCTGTTCCTGGTCGGCTTTATTCTGATGGGCAGCTTCGTGACGCTGTTTAACTATGTCAGCTTTCGCTTTCTGGCCGCGCCTTTTTCCCTCAGCCAGACGGTGGTCGGTCTGCTCTCCGTCGTCTATCTGACCGGCACTTACAGCTCGCCGAAGGCGGGCGTGATGACCGCTCGCTACGGGCGCGGCGTGGTGCTGATGGCTTCGCTGCTGTTGATGCTGGCCGGCCTGATCGCTACCCAGTTCACCACGCTGTTGCTGGTGCTGCCAGGCCTGATGCTGTTCGCCGCCGGTTTTTTCGCCGCGCATTCGGTCGCCAGCAGCTGGGTCGGTCACCGCGCCCGTCGCGCCAGAGGCCAGGCTTCTTCGCTCTACCTTTTCTTTTATTACCTGGGATCGAGCGTGGCGGGGACGCTGGGCGGCGTGTTCTGGCACGGCTACGGCTGGGCTGGCGTCTCCGCATTTATCGCCGTGATGCTGCTGGGCGGGCTATGGCTGGCTAACAAACTGCGCCAAATTCCCGTGCTGGTGAAAAAAGTCCGTTAGTTTTACGGGGCGGCTCGCATTCTCCGCCCCGAACCGCTTCTGCTTAATTTACTTCCCCCTGCGCAGCCATTAAGCTACGGCCACCCGAAAGGTTCCTGTCGCTCATTGTTCAAGGAATAGTGTTATGTCGCTCCACCTCTGGCTTGCCTATGCCGGTATTATTGCCGTTCTTATCGCCGTTCCCGGCCCTTCTGCGTTGGTCAGCATGACGCACGGGCTGCGCTACGGCCGACGCCGCGCGCTGGCGACGGTGATCGGCGGCGTGATGGCGGCCATGACGCTGATGACCGCATCGGCGCTGGGGCTGGGCGCGATCCTGGCGGCCTCCACTACCGCCTTTACCGTGCTGAAAGTGGTCGGCGCCGCCTATCTGATCTGGCTGGGCATCAGCGCCTGGCGCAACAGCGCGCCGGCAGAAAGCATCGTTATCAGCGGCCAGCCGCAGGCGATGCCCGGCCTGCTTAAACTGTTTCGTAAAGGCTATATGGTCGGCATCAGCAATCCCAAAGACCTGCTGTTTTTCGCCGCGCTGTTTCCTAACTTTGTGGAAGCCAGCCAGCCGCACGCTGTCCAGTTCGCCACGCTGGCCGTCACCTGGGCCGTCACGGACTGCGGCCTGATGTTCGCTTACGCCTGCGCCGGTCGCCGCCTTTCTGGCGTATTTGCCAACCCGTCGCGCCTGCGCCTGCTTAATCGTGCCGTCGGCAGCCTGTTTGTCTTTGCGGGCAGCGCGCTGGCAATCTCCGCCCGCTAATGAGCGACGTCGAAAACCTGCACGCGATGGTGATTTTTGCCCGCGTGGTAGAAACGCTGAGCTATACCGAAGCGGCAAAACAGCTGGGGATATCCAAGTCGGCGGTCAGCAAAGAGATCGCCGCGCTGGAAATACGCCTGGGCGCAAAGCTGCTGCTGCGCACCACGCGCAAGATCGCCGTAACCGAGGTCGGCATGACCTGGTATCACTACTGCGCGCGCATTCTCAGCGAGGTAAAAAGCGCCGAGCTTTTTATTCGCCGCTTCCACGAGGAGCCGACCGGCAGCCTGCGCGTCGTCGCGCCGGTTACCTTCGGCTGCCAGTGCATCGTGCCGGTGCTGAACCAGTTCGTGGCGGGCAATTTGCACGTCAGCGTGGATCTCGACCTTACCGACAGGCCGGTGAATCTGGTGGACGATAATCTCGATCTGGCTATCGTCATCCGCCGCGACAGGCCGGAACATCCGCACTGCCTGCCGCTGATGGATATCAGCTGGGGGCTTTACGCCGCGCCAGCCTACCTTGAGCGTTTTAGCGCTATCCAGCGGCCGGAAGATCTGACGCGCCACGACTTTATCCTGTTTCGTGGCCCGGCCCATACTATCTCGCTGCCCTTTCGCAAAGAGAAGCAGAAGCGGGATATCGAGGTGCGCAGCCGGTTTCGCGCCAATAACAGTACCGCGCTGGTTAATTCAGCGGTGGCGCAAACGGGGATAGCCTATCTGCCGGATTACGTCGCCCTACAGGCGGTGGAGGAAGGAAAACTCTGTCGGGTACTGCCGGAATGGGAAATGGATCTTTATAAATCCTGGATCCTGACCAAAGAGAACGGCCTGATCTCGCCGCGCGTCAGGCTGTTTATCGCCGCGCTGCAGAAAGCGCTGAGGTAAGGCGGAACCGAAGCTCCGCCCTGCATAATCAGTAGTAGTTACCGTGGCGGTAATCCCAGGTGGTAAAGGTGTCTGACAGCATCGACATGATTTTATCCACGTCCAGCCCTTTACGGATCAGCACCGGACAAGGCGTGATGTTGCGCTCACCCTTCTGCTCCGGCACCAGCTTGCCGTTTTCATCCACCATCGCCACCATCACGCCCTGCTCGTAGCGGGTTTTCTCCGATTCGTTAGGCTGGATAGACTTCACGTAGTCGTTGGCTTCGATAATCAGATCCGCCTGGGATTCGATACGCTCGCCGATGCCTTCGACCAGGCCACGGTTGCCTTTGCCTGATGGGTTAGCCGAACTGGCGAAGGAGAATTTACCGTGGTTTTCCCACAGCTCTTTCGCCAGTTTCTCGCCGGGCACGCCGAATTTAATCACGAAGCAGCTGGTCTGACGGCGATCCATCATCAGATCTTTTGAACCGTCTTCCGGGATACGCGCCACCGCCTCTTCTTTCCACGGCAGGATGCAGCCCAGCAGCACGTCTTTGTCCCAGTGCTGCTGATACAGCGATTCAATTTCCGGGTTCAGCTGCGCCAGCTCTTTCAGCTGCTCCAGCGAGCCACACAGCACCACGCCCGGCTTGTTGCGGTTGCGCTGCTTGGCGTCGAACTTGCGCTCCAGGCCTTTCGCATCGGAAGTCATGATGATGTAGCCCACTTTGGTCGGGCAGACGATCATGCCGCCGTCGGCAGACAGGATATTTACCGCTTCCGGCTGCAAGCCGCCGTTCCAGTGAATGGTTTTATTGCTCATGATTGCCCCTGCCAGTATAAGAGTCATGTGGGGGTCAGCGCCTTTTTGGCCTGCCCGGATAACTTCATCCTAACGCAGGCGGCTTTTTTCGCAACAGTCAGGCGCCTCTTTCGGCTATTGTTTCCACCAGGAAACAATTGTTGCAGAATGAGGCCGGATAGTGCCGCCAGACCTGCGGGACAAAGAAAGTTGAACCCTTCGCGGATTTTCGCCACTCACCTTTTTTAGCCTGAGCGAGCACCCTATGCAGATTGCCTTTTTCGCCGAGCAAGATCGGCTTGCCTTAAGCAGTTGGTTTACGTCGCAGGCCGACGTTACGCAGTGGGCCGGGCCGGGCGTCGCCTGGCCGCTGGAAGAGTCGTTTCTCGCCACGCTGCTGGATTCCGCCAGCCAGCAGCCTGCCAGCCTGCTTACTTTTGCCGGAAAACAGGCGGGCGAACTGGCTGCCGTGGCGCAGACAGGCTTTGACTGGAACAACCATCTGGCCTGCCTCTGTCGCGTGGTGGTCAATCCAGCGATGCGGGGACAAAATCTGGCGGAGCACATGCTGCGCCAACTGATTGCGACGGCTTTTCAGCAGGAAGGCATCGAGCGTATTGAGCTACGCGTCTACACCTTTAATCAGGCGGCGATACGTACCTACGAGAAGCTGGGTTTTGTGCGGGAAGGCGTACAGCGGCAGGGCGTGGCGGTAGGAGAAGCGCGCTGGGACTGCGCGCTCTATGGCATGCTGCGTCAGGAATATGTGCAGCCTGAAGCAGCGCGCCGCGCGTAATGGCCGTCACGCGCGGCGCCTGTAGCATCAGGCCGGGATAAGTTTTTCCGCCTTCAGCCTGTCAAACAGCGCGAAAAACGCATCGCGCGTGGGCTGATAACCGGTAAAGCCCGCCTTGCGGCTTTTGCTGACGTCGGTAAAGACCTCCATCGGGCGGCCCAGATCGGCGTCGGTATGCCACCAGGAAACCAGCCGGTTGATATCCGCTTCCTTGAGGTCGAACTGCTGCGCGATGGCTTTCCACTGCTCTGCCGCCGCATCCATCCGCCCTTCCAGCGGCTGCATCTCGTCCGGGTAAGGCGCGGCTTCCACGCCAAAATAGTCGGCGATCTGGCCCCACATCCATTTCCAGCGGAACACGTCGCCGTTGACCACGTTGTAATCTTCATTCTGCGCCGACGGCGTGGTCGCGGCCCATTCCAGCTGCTGCGCCAGCACGCTTGCGCTGGTCATATCGGTCACGCCTTCCCACTGCGCTTTCGAGCCGGGGAAGATGAATGGCTGGCCGGTCTGCTTGCAGAGGCTGGCATAGACGGCCAGCGTCTGGCCCATGTTCATCGCATTGCCCAGCGCAAAGCCAATGATGGTATGCGGACGGTGCACGCTCCAGGTGAAGCCGTACTTCTTCGCGCCCGCAAAGACTTCATCTTCCTGCGCGTAATAGAAGTTATCGACCGGCTGGCGGCCCTGCTCTTCGCGGAACGGCGTCATTGGCACCGCGCCTTTGCCATAGGCGTCAAACGGCCCCAGATAATGTTTAAGGCCGGTGACCAGCGCCACGTGGCCGCCTTTCAGGCCGTCGCCCAGCGCGTCGATCACGTTACGCACCATCGCGCCGTTTACGCGGATGTTCTCTTTTTCATTGGCCTGACGCGACCAGACGCTGAAGAAGACCTTATCAACCTTCAGGTCAGCCAGCGCTTTCTTAACGGATTCAGCATCGGTAAGGTCGGCGGTCAATGCCGTGCAGCCCGCCGGCACCGCCGTGCGGCCGCGTGAAAGGCCATAAACTTCCCAACCGTCGCCGGTCAGCTGCTCTGCCAGTGCGGTACCGATAACGCCGCTGACGCCGACAATAAGTGCACGTTGTTGCATAAATTTTCCTCCTGATTGCTAATTCATTAAGCTTAATAGAGAATTAAAATCCTATTAGAGGTATAAATTCATATTATTTGAGAATATGAGTCATGAATAATGATCGGTCGGGATCGCCTTAAAGATATCACCCCCTTTGTCGCCAGCGTGGAGCACGGCAGTTTTACCGCCGCCGCCGATTCGTTGCATCTGACCAGTTCAGCCATCAGCAAAAGCGTGGCAAGGCTGGAAGCCCGGCTCGGCTCGCGGCTGTTTGAACGCACCACGCGACGACTGGCGCTGACGGATGCCGGTCAGGCCTTTTATGAAACCTGTACGCGTGTGCTGAGCGAGCTGGCGGAAGCGGAATCCGTACTGGCCGCCCAGCGCGCCATTCCGGTCGGACGGCTGCGGATTGCCGTGCCCAACACCTTTGGCCGGATGCGGGTGATGCCGCTTATCAACGAATTTTGCCAGCAGAACCCGGAGATGCAGATTGCCCTCTCTTTCTCCGATCGCTTTGTCGATCTGTTTGAAGAAGGCGTGGATATCGCGATACGTATTGGCGGCTCGACAGATTTTCCGCCCTCGCTGGGCTGCCGCTTTTTGGGTAATGAAAGGCTGATCTTCTGCGCTTCGCCGGACTATCTGGCGCAGCACGGCGTGCCCGACTCTTTGCAGGCGCTGACCGAAAGGCGAGCCATTGTTTACGATCGGGTAGATGGCAGCACCAGTCCGTGGCATATCCGTTCGCCGGATGGACGAACGATAACCCGAACCCTGCCTTATCGGATGGCGTTAGGGGATGGCGAAGCCCAGGTCGCCGCCGTAGTAGCCGGACTCGGCGTGGCGCAGATGGCGACCTGGCTGCTGGAAAAAGAGTTGGCCAGCGGCGCGCTGGTACCGATCCTGCCAGAGCTGGCGGTAGAAGGTCTGCCGCTGTTTATCGTCTGGCCGCGCAGAAAGCAGCTGCTGCCGAAGGTCGACGCGCTGCTTGCCACGCTGGATCGGCTGAAAATCAGTCAGTAGCGGGTTTATTTACGTTGATGCGCCACGGCACGCCGAACTTATCGATCAGCGTACCGAAACCGGCCGCCCAGAAGGTTTCTTCCCATTCCAGCGTGACCTTACCGCCAGCGGAAAGATTATCGAACCAGCGTTTGCCTTCGGCAGGATCGTTGCTCGACAGGCTGACGGCAAAACCGTTATAGCTTACCGCTTCCGCGCTGTCGCTCATTTGCAGCTCGCCGTCGCCGATGTGCAGCAGCGCGTGCATGATTTTATCATCCGCTGGCTGTTCCGCGCTTGGGCTGTTCTGTTTCTGCGGCTGCTGTTTTTTCTCCGCAGGCACGTCACCCCAGGTCATTTTAACCGTCAGTTCGGCTCCCGTGGCCTGCTGATAAAAAGCGATAGCCTCTTCACAGTTTCCCGAAAAGTATAAATAAGGCGAAAGTTGCATAACATCTCCTTCGTTTGAGGTATGTGCTGAAGAACAAGCTCGAAGAAAGTGTAGCAGGCGACTGAGATCTGGCGATTATTACATGTTACAGGTTAATAACATATGCAAAGAAGACAAAGGATAAACGGTTTATGAATGCCTTAAAGCAGCACAGTAACAGTAGTTGGAAAGGGACGACAAAGCGCGTCACGGCGCTTTGTCGTCGTGGCCTCAGGCTTTTCTTGTCCGACGGACGATAACTTTTTCCGTCAGCAGTTCCAGCAACAGATAGCCGGCGCACGCCGCCACAAAAGAATTAATGGTAGACACGCCCCATGCCATATTCAGTCCAATATAACCGCCCAGCAGCGTGGCCAGGATCGCGGGCCAGCCGGTAAATGTCGTTTCCGCAGGCAAACTGCCGTCGTGACCGGAACGCCGTAAGGCAAGGCTGTACTTCTTCAGCAGGAAATACTCCGTCAGCATCACGCCCAACGCTGGCGGCACAATAACGCCGAGCAAATTCAGAAAATCGACAAAGTGATCCAGAATGCCCAGCACCGACAGCGTAGTGCCCAGCACGCCCAAGGCCAGCGTGACGGGTCGATAATTTAATTTTATGCCGCTAAGGCTTTCTACGGCATTAATCACGCCAAGCGCCGAGGAGTAAAGATTCAAATCGTTGACCCTTAGCGTAGAAAAAATAACGGCAAACAGGCCAGCCGTGCCGGAAGCCAGCGTGATGATAGACATCACGTCGCCTGTATTCAGCTTACGCGCAATAAAGATCGCCAGGCCGTTGATAATGAACTCGCCCAGAACAATGGTCGCCAGCGTGACGCCGAAAACGTGGCTGCCTTTTCGCGAGTAGCGCGTCAGGTCGGGCGTCATCAGGCTGGCAAGAATGGCGCCACCTACCACCAGCGTGATGCCCGCGTTCACCGACAGCACCTCTTTACCTGCCAGGGAAACGGCCATTGCCTGCACATGATCGGTAGCCAGCGTCTGCCAGGCAATCCAGGCGATCAGCGCAATAAAAACCGGTACGGCGATGCGTGCCGTAAAGCGCAGCGCTTTGAAACCAAACGCCACCAGCACGGTAAGAAACAGGCCGGAGATCGTTGCTGCTGTCCGGAAGCTAAGCGTATCGGAAAACGCAGCGCTCAGCGATTTAGCAAAAATCGCATTCTGTATACCAAACCAGCCTAATAAACTGATCGCCACCACGACGCCGATCAGTGCCGACCCCGTTCGGCCAAATCCGCACCAGCGCGCCAGCAAGCTGCCGGACAACCCTTCTTTCATACCGATATAGCCAAAACCAAAGGTGACCAGGCCAAATAACAGGCTGCCTACCAGAATGGCCGTCAGCGCCGCCGACAGGCTCATGCTGTCGCCCAATACCGCGCCTAACATAAATTGATCCAACGCGGTAAGCATTCCCATATGGACGATAGCCACGCTCAGAAAAGAGACGCGGTTGTGTTGTGGCACGCGTTCCAGAGGAAAATCATTGTGTTGCATAGAAAATTCCGTGTTAAATAAAGTTAATCCCTTTCTTCATCAAACGGGCAGGGATATAGTTTTCCAGATTATGAGCGATACAATATTCTTCAAATTGCTTCAACGAATGCACGTCAGCTTTCTGATATATCGTATATACCCGATTTTCAATTGTTTTTACGCTGACGTTAAAGATACTAGCGATCTCTTTTGCCGTATACCTTTGCAGCATCAGAAAGATAATATCCAGCTCGGACGGCGTAAATAATTTATTTTCCGTAGCGGTCGTCAGTACGCCAGGCTTTTTGTGATTAATAAACTTCAGCGGCGTCAGCGTATCGAGCGGTCTTGCATTCCAGATAGTGCCGATACAGTTTCCCTGTTCATCGAATACCGGCAGTTTTTCGCTGATATAAGGTGAAAGCGTTTCCCGGCCATACCAATAATGCGTTTCAATGACCGCGACTCTTCCCAAATGCTCTTCTGTCCGACGATCGTGCTCCCGCAACGCTGCCGAACATTCCGCCCAACCAGCCGGGAACTCATCATCCCAGGCACCTTCAACCGTGAATGATGCAGGCGTATTGGTATAAAGGTAAGCGGCCTTGTTCATATAAAGATGTCTGGAATCAAGGTCTTTAATACCCCAGGGCTCGTTCAGATGCTCCATCATAGCGATAAAGCTCCGAAAAGCGCTAATTTTCGCATTAGTGGGCGGCATAGCTTTTTCCGTATTATCAGAACATTTTCTGTAAATAGAACCGCGTATATTTGCCCAGGTAGCCTTCCATGCTGCCATAGACGTTGTAGCCCAGTTTCTCATAAAAGCCTTTCGCCTGAAAATCAAAGGTATCCACATAGGACATGCGACAACCGCGATTTCTGGCGACCTCTTCCGCTTTTATCATCAGCTCCCGGCCCTTACCCTGCCCGCGTGCGGCTTCGCCAACCCAGAGATACTGCACTTCTAAGCCCTGCCACCACGTCCGCGCCACCAGGCCGCCGAGGATCTGGTTTTGCTCGTCCCGCAGCGTAAGGAAAAGCGGTGTAATATCCACTTCGTCAAACTGGCTGTTATGTTTCCATAAATTATCAATAACGAACTCTTCATCCGGTAAAGAAGGATTATCCGTGACAACGATTTCCATTATTTCTCCCGTTGTAAATTAACGTCCAGTCCGCAGCGAATAACATTTTGACGATAGTAATTCAAGAGGATTTTCTACCGTGTTATTCAATGCGGGTTCGTCTTTATTATACGGAAATAAATTATAAAATAAGTAGTCATTTAATTTTCAGTCAATGCCGACACCAGGGAAATTATTACACCGTGCAACTAATCAGATTGCATCTAATCTGACGCAAAAATTAAGAGGCACGTCTTTTCTGAAATAACAGACACCTCCTGAAGCAGCACGCTAAAAATAGCGGGAGGACTAAAAAATAAAGCAAAAAAAAACGGCCAGTTTGCTGGCCGTTTTCGATCGTAAAGTCGCTTATTTCACTTCAGTCAGCTTCTCAATATCCACGCTGCCCTGCTGTTCAGCGTCGTTTTTACGCACTTTCGCCACGTCGCTGGCGCTAACCTGCTCTTTGGCCGTATTGCCCCAGCTGGTGCGGATAAAGTTCACCACGTCGGCGACCTGCTGGTCGTTCAGCCGCCAGCCGAAAGCCGGCATGGTGATGGCAGAAGGGGCACCCTTCACGCCCGGTAGCGTCGCGCCGCTGATAACGATATGGATAAGCGAGGTTGGATCTTCCGCCAGCACCACAGGATTGCCGCTCAGCTGCGGGAAGAAGCGCTTATAGCCGCTGCCGTCCGTTTTATGGCAGGCCGCGCAGCTGTCGACGTACACCGACGCGCCCGGTTTGCTGTCGTCGCCCTTCCACAGCGCCTTCGCTACCTTGTCATCCGGCGTAAAGCCGACCTGATTTAAGTCTTTCGCGCCCAGGGATTTCAGATAGCGCGCAATGGCGGTGATATCTTCGTCGCTTAAATGCTGCAAACTGTGCTGCACCACTTCGGTCATGCCGCCAAAGGCCGCGGTACGATCGTTGCGGCCATAGCGCAGGAACTGCGTCAGATCGTCTTCACTCCAGCGGCCCAGTCCGTCACGGCTGTCGCCGCGCAGGTTGTTGGCGGTAAAGCCGTCAATCGGCGAGCTGCTGCCGGAAAGGTAGTCGCTGCCTTCGCCGTCGTTCAACGCTTTTTCCTGCATGGTCAGGCTACGCGGGGTATGACAGGCGCCGCAGTGGCCCAGGCCTTCCACCAGATACTGACCGCGAGCCAGCACCGCATCCTGCCCTTTAATCGCCTGGAAAGCTTTTACGTCCGGTGCAAACAGCCCGCGCCAGATCGACAGCGGCCATCGCATCGACAGCGGCCAAGGAATGTCGCTTTTCCTGTTTTCGGCCTCAACCGGCTTCACGCCATGCATAAAGTAGGCGTAAAGCGCGTGCATATCCTCATCGTTAACCACGGCATAGGAAGGATAAGGCATCGCCGGGTAGAGCGTGTCGCCGTTCTTCGCTACGCCGTGGCGTACCGCTTTCTGAAAGTCGTCATAGCTGTAATCGCCAATGCCGGTTTTCTTATCGGGCGTGATGTTGGTGGAGTAAATCTTGCCGATGGGCGTCGCCATCGCCAGCCCGCCAGCAAAAGATTCGCCACCCATTTTGGTATGGCAGGCCACGCAGTCGCCCGCGCGCGCCAGATACTCGCCGCGCTTGATCAGATCGGCGCCGTTATCCTCCGCCGCCGCAACAAAGGTGGTCATACCCAGCATCAGAGCCGGGATCAGCATTTTCATCATGGTCATCCTTACGCCTGCACCAACGGACCTGGACTTGGAAGGTACTGTTCACGAATCGCTTTCGCTGACCAGTAGGTCAACGCCGCCACCATGCCGGTCGGGTTGTAGCCCAGCCCCTGCGGGAAGGCGGACGCGCCCGGAACAAACACGTTCGGCACATCCCAGCTTTGCAGATAGCGGTTAACCGCGCTGGTTTTCGGATCTTCGCCCATGATCGCGCCGCCGTTCATATGCGTGGTCTGATACACGGTGGTGTCGAAATGCGTGCCCGGCATTTTCGGCGCGCCGCTGATCAGTTTCGGGTTCATCGCTTCGGCGATTTTGTGCATCCGGCCATGCATAAACTGCGACATTTTGATGTCGTTTTCCTGCCAGTCGAAGGTCATACGCAGCAGCGGCTGGCCGAAAGCATCCTTGTAGTTCGGATCCAGATCCAGATAGTTGTTGCGATAGGACTGGTGCGCGCCGTGCGCGTCCATCGAGACATGATGCGTATAGTGATCGGCGACCGCCGCTTTCCACTTGCTGCCCCAGCCTGGCGTGCCCGGCGGCGTCGGCAGGCCGGAGATCGGCTTCACGCCCGCCTGGTTAACCCAGAACGGCGAGCCGCCGACAAAGCCATATTTGCCGTGGTCGAAGTTATCCGCGTTGAAGTCGTCCACGCCCACGCCCGCGCCGCCCGCGCCGATAAAGTTGTTGGTAAAGACGTCTTTATCAAAGAAGGCCTTGATGGTGGAAATATTCTGATAGGCAAAGTTACGGCCTACGGTGCCTTCGTTAGTGACCGGATCGTAAGGCTTGCCGATGCCGGACAGCAGCATCAGGTGCACGTTATGGAACTGGAAGGCGGACAGGATCACCAGGTCGGCGGGCTGCTCGATCTGGCGGCCAAGCGCATCGACATAGGTCACGCCGGTAGCGCGCTTTTTGTCGTCGGTCAGGTTGACGCGCAGCACGTTGGCGTTTTCGCGCAGCTCAAACTTCGCTTCCTGACGTAGCGCAGGCAGCACGTTAACGTTCGGCGACGCTTTGGAATACATATAGCAGGCGTAGCCGCTGCAATAGCCGCAGAAGTTGCACGGCCCCATCTGCGCGCCGTAGGTGTTGGTGTACGGGCCGGAAGTATTGGCGGAAGGCAGATCGTAAGGATGATAGCCAACGGATTCAGCGGCCTGCGCGAACAGCTGCGCGGAGAAGGTTCGCTTCTGCGCGGGCAGCGGGAACTTGTCGGAGCGATCCGGCGCGAACGGGTTGCCGCGTCCCTGCTGGCCGACGACTTTGCCCTTAACGCGCCATTCCGAGCCGGAGGTGCCAAACACTTTTTCGGCCTTATCAAAAAACGGCTCCAGCTCGTCATAGGTGACGCCGAAATCCTGAATGGTCATGCCCTCAGGAATAAACTTTTTGCCGTAGCGCTCTTCATAGTGGCTGCGCATCCGCAGCTCGATCGGATCGACGCGGAAATGCACGCCTGACCAGTGCAGGCCCGCGCCGCCGGTGCCGGTGCCGGGTAAAAACGCGGCAAGCTGGCGATAGGGCTGCGCGGTCTGCGCTGAGTTATGGCGGATGGTCACGGTGCTTTTGGAGAGATCCTGGAACAGCTTTTTACGGATGTTATAGGTCAGCTCATCAATAACCTGCGGATACGCGCCGTCAGGATAGGTGTCGCGATGCGGGCCACGCTCCAGCGCAACCACGTTCAGGCCCGCTTCGGTCAGCTCTTTCGCCATGATCGATCCCGCCCAGCCGAAGCCTACGATCACCGCATCTACTTTTTTCATTACGTTTGCCATGCTTATGCTCTTTCCCCACGAATCGACACCGGCGGGAACGGATAGCGCTCGCCCCGTTCAACCCAGTCCATAAAATCAGCGCGCGCGCCCGGAAAGCCGATCAGCTTCCAGCCGACCATATTCTGATTGCCGCCATGCACAGGATCGCTGAAGAAGCCTTCGCGCGTGTTCTGTAACAGGAAAGAGAAGAAAACCTTAGCCGGAACCTGTTTGAATTCGGCTTTGCCGGCTTCAAAGGCCTGTAGCAATGCGTCCTGCTGGTCGTGGCTCAGGTCGGCGAACGCTTTGCCGTGCTGCGCTTTGGAGAAAGCATCCGCGTCCGCCAGGCCCAGGCGGTAAATATCGCGCGGGATCAGCGGGTACTGATAGCCCAGCTCTTTGTCGGCATCGGGATGGAAAGGCCCCTGCATATACCAGTTGGAACCGGTCGCGTAAGGCGTGTTCATCTGACGATCGATATATTCCGGCACGCCTGCTTCCAGCGCGCCGGGGCCGCGTTCGTCGGCAGGGATCAGGCGCGCCACGGCCGCCTTAATAAAAGCGTACTCTTCCGGGGTAAACCAGGTGGGCTGGTAATCGCGGGCCTGCTGCGGCCCTGCGGGCTCGGGTGCGGCTACGGCTGCAGCTGGCGCGGTTAACGCGCCCAGGCCCGTGCTGCCAATCGCCACGGCGGGCGCAAGCGTAATGGTTCTCAGCAGAAAGTCCCTGCGGGAGCTTCCGATCGTTTCTTTTGACATGACATTGCCTTTTAAAATGGCCTGGTTGTTCGGCTGTAAGCATTCGTGATGGGAGACCCGCTAGCCTGTTTTTTTATAAAAATCGGGCGCTAGCGTGATCTGAATCAATGTTACCGGTAACAATTTATGGATTTTAACAGGAATCGGCGCAAAAAATTAGCGTAAATAAACAAAATGGCACAATTTCATTAACAACCAGGCAGGCGGAAAGAGAGAGGCACGTCACCAGAGAGGGCCAGCGCGCAGCAGAGCGTTATAAGGGATGAGCTATTGAAGAACGCGCGGCCGCAGCAGAACCAGCACGCAGCCTGACGTTGTAAGGGATGAGCTACTGAAGAACGCGCGGCCGCAGAAGGCCAGCGCCTTATGATGGATGAGCCGCAGAAGGCCAGCTTGTCACATTGCGCGCGAATGATTTAGCCAAAGGCGCGCGCAAGACCAGCGCGCAGCACGACGCCCTGGTGGATAAGCTACGCGGCGATCGTAGCCATAACGCTGTTCAGGACCGGGCCGCTAAGGGTGAACCTGGCCGTCGCGCTTTTCGTCCAGGCCAAACAGCTTCAGCCGCGTCTCCGACGGCTGCGGGCGGCCAAAATAATACCCCTGGAACAGCGTACAGCCTTCGATTTTCAGCTGCTCGAACTGCTCGCTGCTCTCCACCCCTTCCGCCGTGATTTGAATATCCAGGCTGCGGCTCATGCCCGTAATGGCCCGGATAATGGCCAGCGCCTCGCGGCTCTCTTTCATATCGTTGATAAACGACTTGTCGATTTTGATCTTATCGAACGGGAAAGAACGCAGATAGCTGAGCGACGAGTAGCCGGTGCCGAAGTCATCCAGCGCGATGCGCACGCCCAGCTTTTTCAGCTTTTGCAGAATGCGGATATTGACCAGGGTGTTGTCCAGCAGCACCGACTCCGTGATCTCCACTTCCAGCCGGTGCGGGGCCAGTCCGGAATCCTTCAGCGCCGCTTCCACTACCGACACCAGCGAACTGTTTTTAAACTGGAGCGGCGAAAGGTTGACCGCCACGCTCTGATGCGCCGGCCACTTCGCTGCCTCGCGGCAGGCTTCGTACAGCGCGAAGGCGCCAAGCGAGTGGATCAGCCCGGTTTCTTCCGCCACGGGAATAAAGTCCAGCGGCATAATCAGCCCCTGTTTCGGATGGTGCCAGCGCATCAGCGCTTCGTAGCTGATGATCTCCTGGCCCAGACTATCGGTAATCGGCTGGTAATACAGCTTGAGATGGCGATGGGTCATTGCCTCGCGCAGATCGGTTTCAATCATGCGGCGCTTGCTGGCAGCTTCGCCCATTTCGCTGGAGAAATGCTCAAAGCGGTTGCGGCCGTTGCGTTTGGCTTCGTACAGCGCCATATCGGCACAGCGCAGCAGCTCGGCGGGGGTGGTCAGACCGCCTGCGACAATAGAAATGCCGATGCTCAGCCCTACCGTCAGGCTATGTCCGTCGACGTTGAAGGTCGGACGGATCGCCTCAATCAGCCTTTGCGCCACCGCTTCGGCTTCCTGTAAATGCGTCAGGCCCGGCAGTACGATAGAGAATTCATCGCCGCCGTTGCGCGCCAGCGTATCCTGTTCACGCAGCACGCCGCGCAAACGGCTGGCGACGGCGCGCAGCAGATCGTCGCCGACCTGATGGCCCAGCGCGTCGTTGACGTTCTTGAAGTTATCCAGATCCAGACAGAGCGCCGCCGTCTGTTTACCATTATCGAAATCGCAGCGCAGCGCCTCGTTCAGCCGCTGGCTGAACAGCACGCGGTTCGGCAGGCTGGTCAGGTTATCGTGATGCGCCATATGATGAATGCGCGCATCAGCCGCGCGCTGATCGGTAACGTCGTCAGCAATCAGCAGCACGTAGTTAGTATGGGCGTCGTTGCCGTTAATAATCGAGGCCGAAGCGTTGATGATCCGTTCGCCGCCACGGGTACGTAACAGCTGCTCGTTTTTATGCACGCCTTCATTGCGCTGTGCGGCGGTCGCCAGCTGGGAAAAATAGCCGCTCAGCTCTGAGGGCATGTAATCGTCCAGCCTTTTGCCGGCAAGCTCCTTCATTTTTACGCCCAGCAGCTGCTCCGCTTTGCTGTTCAGCAGCAGCACCTCGCGCGATACCACGTCTTCCACTATCACGCAGCAGGGAATATTGCCGATAATGGTGTCGAGAAACTTCGACAGCGCGGCCATCTTATTGCTGTTCTGCTCTGCCAGATCTTTTGCCCGCAGGATCTGCTGTTCGTACTCGCGCAGTTCAGTGCAGTCGCGGGTAATTTTGGCAAAGCCAAGCAGGCGGCCTTCTTTAGTATGAATCGCTTCGATCACCACGTGCGCCCAGAAGGCGCTGCCGTCTTTGCGATAGCGCCAGCCCTGATCTTCAAAACGCCCAACGCTTTGCGCAATCGCCAGGTTTTTGTCGGGCAGGCAGGCAAAGCGATCCTGCGCGCTGTAAAAGCAGGAGAAGTGTTCGCCGACGATTTCCTCCGCCGTATAGCCTTTGGCGCGATGCGCGCCGGCATTCCAGTTCACCACATGGCCCTGGGGATCGAGCATATAGATGGCGTAGTCGGTGACGCCCTCCACCAGCAGACGGAACACCTGTTCTCTTTCGCGCTGTTCTTGCAGCACGCGCTGTTGTTCAGTGCAGTCGCGGGTGATTTTGGCATAGCCGATTAGCCTGCCATCGTCGTCGTGCACGGCGTCAATGACCACGTGCGCCCAGAAAGAGGTGCCGTCTTTACGATAGCGCCAGCCCTGCTCTTCGAATCGGCCGGTACGGTAGGCGGTTTTCAGGTTGGTTTCCGGGAGCTTAGCCAGCCGGTCTTGCGTGCTGTAAAAGCAGGAGAAGTGTTTGCCGACGATTTCTTCCGCCGTATAGCCTTTGGAACGCCTTGCGCCTTCGTTCCAGTTCACCACATAGCCGTCGGGATCGAGCATGTAGATGGCGTAATCGACCACGCCTTCGACCAGCAGACGGAATTTCTGCTCCTGGGCGCGCTGTTCGGCAAGCTGAGCCTGCTGTTCGGTGCAGTCGCGGGTAATTTTGGCGAAGCCGATTAGCCTGCCGTCGTCGTCGTGCACGGCGTCAATCACCACATGCGCCCAGAAAGCGCTGCCGTCTTTACGATAGCGCCAGCCTTCGGTTTCAAAACGTCCTTTTTCGCGGGCGATGGCCAGGCCGCGCTGCGGCAGTCCTTTTTCTCTGTCTTCCGCACTGTAAAAACAGTCAAAATTTCTGCCGATAATTTCATCCGACAGATAGCCTTTCGCCCGCTCCGCGCCCGCGTTCCAGTTGGCTACGGTGCCGTCAGGTTTCAGCATATAAATGGCGTAGCCGACCACGCTTTGCACCAGCAGTCGGTACATCACATCATTATTTTCGTTCATTTTCTTTCCGCCTGAGGGACGCTGCCCCGAAGAAGGCCTGGCCTGCAGATAAGCGGCCCTCCGCTGCAGGCCCGCCTTTTCTGAAGCAATCCCGCGCCGCTATTCCCTGTAAAACCTTGCTGTATCAGGCTCCGCTGCCTGAAAGTGCCTTATCGTTATCGGCCTCGTTTAAATAACATTCAGCATTTATTTTGCCGGGCCAGGGCGGGGGGGACTATGCAGGGTTGAACGCGTGGCTGCAACCCGCGATCGCTACAATCCCGGGATAAGATGTTTGCAGAATATTAAAATAATGGCCTGTAATTTATTAACGCTTCGCGACCGCTATTCACGTTAATGACTGGCGTAACCGAAACACCCGCCTGTTGCAAAGGTGGCGGTCAGACATCAGCGGATACAAAACCGTTAAGACCATTAACGAGTAATCGCGTTAGATGGTGGCCTTACCGTTCTGGAGTCGCTATGTTTAAATCCTTTTTCCCCCGCCCCGCGCTGTTCTTCAGCAGCGCCGCCGTCTGGTGCGCGATCGCCATTCTCGTCTGGTTTGCCGGCGGCAGGCAGTTTCTTACCTCATTCGCCCATGCCGGCCCGCTGCCAAATAACGCCTTGCGCTTTATCGCGCCTTCCGCCCTCGCTTTTTATCTTTATTATTTTGCGGCTTTCGCCCTGTTCGCCGGGTTCTGGCGCGTGTTCAGTCCGCATCCCTGGCAAAATTGGTCGGTAAACGGTTCGGCGCTGATTATTTTTGTGACCTGGTTTTCGGTGCAGATGAACGTTGCTATCAACGCCTGGTATGAGCCGTTTTACGATCTGATCCAGCGCGCGCTGACCCATCCCAATTCGGTACCGATCGCCACGCTTTATCAGCAGCTGATCGGCTTTCTCAGCATTGCGCTAATCGCCGTGCTGGTGGATGTGCTGAATATGTTCTTTATCAGCCACTATGTTTTCCGCTGGCGCACGGCGATGAACAACTATTATATGGCGCACTGGTCGCGGCTGCGCGGCATTGAAGGCGCGGCGCAGCGCGTGCAGGAAGACACCATGCGCTTCGCCTCGACGCTGGAGGATATGGGCGTCAGCCTGATTAACGCTGTTATGACGCTTATCGCTTTTTTGCCGGTGTTGATTGGGCTATCGGTGCATGTGAAAAACGTGCCGCTGCTGGGTGACCTGCCCTACGCGCTGGTGATTGCCGTGGTGCTCTGGTCGCTGCTGGGCACCGGGCTGCTGGCCGCCGTCGGCATCAGGCTGCCGGGCCTGTCGTTTCGTAATCAGCGGGTGGAGGCGGGCTACCGTAAAGAACTGGTCTATGGCGAAGACGATCCCGCACGCGCCAGTCCGCCCACGGTGCAAAATTTGTTCGGGCTGATCCGTAAAAACTATTTCCGGCTCTACTTTCACTATCTCTATTTTAATATCGCCCGCTCGCTCTATTTGCAGCTGGACGCCGTTTTCGGCCTGGTGGTGCTGTTCCCTTCTATTGTCACCGCCGCCATTACCTTCGGGCTGCTCCAGCAGATCAATAACGTATTTGAACAGGTGCGCGGCGCCTTTCAGTATCTGGTTTATTCGTGGAGCACGCTGGTTGAGCTGTTGTCTATTTATAAACGTCTGCGGCTGTTTGAACTGGTACTGGACAGGGAAGCGGAGGGAGAGCTTTAACAGGGCGCGGAAGGAACCGCGCCCCGGAAGGGCCGCTTATTGTTGCGCGGCCAGCCTGGCGAAGACCTGCTCTACCGCGTAAGCGCCCGGATCCTTCACGCCGTGCAGGCTTTCCTGGTTAAGGTAAGAGGAGCGACCCGCCTGCGCTTTGCTCATCTGCGCCGTTTTTTCCGCGCCCGCTTTTGCCGCCTGCGCCGCCTCTTCTCTACTTTTACCCGCCGTCAGCGCGGCAAAGGCCGGATCCAGCGCGTCAATCATGGTGCGATCGCCCGGCCGCGCGCCGCCGTAGTGCTGCATCCGTTCCAGCCCGTAGCTCAGCGCCTGCGGCAGCGCCTCGCCTTCTTCCAGCTTCTGTCCGGCGGCGGTAAACATAATCGACATCAGCACGCCGCTGGATCCGCCCATCACCACCGCCAGCTCTTCGCCAATCAGCGTTAGCAGGTTTTCTGGCTCGTTCAGCGGCAGCCTGTTCGCTTCCAGCTCGGCGAGGATTTTTTTCGCCCCGGCGGCAAAGGTCGAGCCGGTGTCGCCATCGCCCACTTTGGCATCCAGCTGGTTAAGCTCGGTCTCCAGCTCTGCCAGCGTGCGGCAAACGGTAGCAACTATGGCGGCCGTTGATGCATTTTCCGAAGGCGCAAAATGCTGCTGCCGCGCAACTTTTTCGCCCTGGCGCGTATTAAGCGGCGCAGGCTTGCTCGCGGGCTGCCAGCCGCTGGCCTCAACCGGCGCCTGCAACGCTTCCGCCAGCGCGTCGGTCAGCAGCAGCGTCGACAGCGAAAAGCCTTTCATATCCAGCGCGCTAACCAGCGTCGCCGGGCCAATCAGCAGATCGACCTGTTTTCCCAGCGGCGAACGCAGCACCTCGCGCGTCAGCACCGCCATTTCCAGCGAAGAGAATCCGCCCAGGTTATTGATTAACAGCGCCGTTTTTTTATTGTCCGGATTGTGCTCCGCCAGCTTCGCCGCCATCAGTGCAACGATCTCGCGGCTGTCCTGCGTTTTCAGCGTAGAGGCGCCCGGTTCGCCATGAATGCCCATGCCTAACTCGCTTTGGCCTTCTTTAACCCGCTCGTCCCGCTTTTCGCCGGGCACATGGCAGCTGCTGAAGGCCAGACCAAGGCTGGCGGTGGCGGCAATGGCTTCTTTGGCCGCTGCCATCACCTCCTCCAGCGATTTTCCGCTGGCGGCGGCGTAACCGGCGACTTTATGGATCAGCGCCGTACCGGCAATCCCGCGCGGCTGCGGATTATCCGGCAGCGCGATATCATCGGTCACCATCACCAGCTCGACCTTAAAGCCCAGCTTTTTGGCTTTTTCCGCCGCCAGGCCGAAGTTCAGCCGATCGCCCGTGTAGTTTTTAACGATCAGCAGGCAGCCTTTTTCACCCGTGACGTTGATGATAGCGCTGAGTACCGCCTCCACGCTCGGCGAGGCGAAGATATCGCCACAGACGGCCGCGGTCAGCATTCCTTTTCCGACAAAGCCCACGTGGGCCGGTTCATGCCCGGAGCCGCCGCCGGAAATCAGCGCTACGTCCTTTTTATCCCAGTCGTTACGCACCACCACCCGAATATCGGGGCCGGCGTCAAGCAGGCTAAGGCTGTGCCACGGGTTGCCGATCAGCGCGCCTTCAATGGCTTCACTGACCAAATCGCTTTTTTGATGCATGAAAAACTGACTCATAAATCTGTTTTCTCCTGGCTGAAAAGAGCGGACTGAGTCACTAACTGTAGTTGAATTCCTGCGGCGGCCGCGCAGGAAACAGGCAGGGCAAGGAGGAAGGCAGTAACTTAAAATGGACGTGATTTCCCTTTTTTCAGCAACAAACGTTGGTAAAAGCTAACGGAAAAACAACAGAATATTTTATATTTTTTATCACTTTTTGTCGTGGGAGAGTCGTTGCCCTTCTGGTCGGGCCTCTGCGTACCCGCCACAGGAAAACTCCGAATAACCGAAAACAGCACCGTGATTACTAAAGAATTTATTATTGCAAACCCCGGCATTATTCCTAATTGTTTCTCTGCGCTGGTTTTGAGATTGCAGTATATCAGTCAATTATTATACAGTTTTGGTTATCGTTCTGCGGCGTTCGGGAAAGCTTCTTTTATCCGACTAACGCTTTCCCCCCTTAACGCAGACGATCCCCCCTCTGTAGCAGGATAAGCTTCACCACGCCACCACCAGGGCGTTATGCGGAGCAGGTCGCAAGGCCTGCTCTTTTTTATCGCTGTTTTGGCTGTAAAAAGCCCGGAGGGGCCGCCCGCCTTAAAGCGTTATATCCGTGGAGAGAGCGTAAAACAGGCGTTGCCACCGCGTTTTCGGCCAGGCACCTGGGCAGGAGAATAAGGAAAGCGGGCGGGAATTGTGTTGTACCGTTTAAAAGTATACCGCTCAAAAGGCAGGCTCCGTCCGCTGCTCGCCAAAACACGGCGCGACCGAAGCCTGCATCACCGTTAGCGGAACACGCTGATCGCTTCCACCAGACGGGTGGCCTGATGCGTCATTCGGCCAGCCGCCTGCGCGCCTTCTTCCACCCGCTCGGCGTTCTGATGGGTGATATTGTCCAGGTCTTCTACCGCCAGGCTGACTTCGCTCAGCGCCGTAGCCTGCTCGGCGGTGGCGGAACTGATCTGCGCAATCAGCGAGGTCACGTTCTGCACCTGAGAAACGATATCCTCCATGGTTTTGCCCGCGTCGTTAACGTGGACGCTGCCGGACTCCACCTTCAGCGCGCTGTTCTCCACCAGGCTTTTTATTTCGCTGGCGGCTTTGGCACTGCGCTGCGCCAGGCTGCGCACTTCTCCGGCCACCACGGCGAAGCCTTTGCCCTGCTCGCCCGCGCGTGCGGCTTCCACCGCAGCGTTTAGCGCCAGGATATTGGTCTGGAACGCGATCCCATCAATGACGCTGGTGATGTTGGCTATCTTCTTTGAACTGTCGGCAATTTCCGCCATCATGCCGACCATATCCTTCATCACCACGCCGCCTTTGGTCGCGGCATCGCGAGTGCTGGCGGAAAGCGTATTGACCTGCTGCGCCGTGTCGGTATTGCTTTTTACCGTGGCGGTCAGTTCATTCATGGTGGCAGCCGTTTGCTGGACGTTGGCCGCCGCCTGCTCCGTACGACGGCTCAGCTCGTTGTTGCCGTGCGCGATAGCATCGCTGGCGCTCATCACGTTGACCGCCTGGCCGCTGACGTCTTCCAACAGCCAGCGGAACATCAACCCCAGCTGCCCGACCGCCCGCAGCGTGGTGCCGATTTCATCCACGCGATCCATCTGGTCGACCTGCTGGCAGGCGCCGGTCGCCACGCTCAGCGCCTGTTTGCACAGCCGCTCGACGGGACGGGAAACCTGCTGCTCAAGCCAGCTCGTGGCCAGCAGCAGCAGCACGGCCATGATGGCGCTGAATATCGCCAGCGGCTGGCCCGGCAGCCCCAGCGCCCAGACGCCCGCCACGGAGAGCGGCCACAGCGCCAGCAGCGCAGAGCGAATACGCCAGCGCAGCGGCATGGTTTTCAGCAGCGAGGCCCAGCGCAGCGCCCCGGTACGCACCAGCAGCCCTTTATGGAAGCGCCAGCCCTTACGCTTGCCTTCGCGAAATTCTTTATACAATTTTTCAGCCTGCGCGATCTCCTGCGCGGCGGGACGGGTGCGTACGGACATATGGCCCTGTATCTTACCGTTGCGCACGATCGGCACGGCATTGGCGCGTACCCAGTAGTGATCGCCGTTTTTACGACGGTTTTTCACCAGCGCGGACCAGGGTTCGCCCTGTTGCAGCGTCGCCCACATATCGGCAAACGCTTCCGGCGGCATATCAGGATGGCGCACTATATTGTGAGGCTGCCCGTTGATCTCTTCCGGCGTAAAGCCGCTGACTTTGATGAATACGTCGTTCGCGTAGGTGATATGGCTGCTGGCGTCGGTGGTTGACATCAGCGTGGCGTTCTCATCAAACGCAAATTCCTGCTGTGTTACGGGTTGATTGCTGCGCATGGCGTAAATCCTTGAAGCGGTGACCAGGATTGGGCTTTGAGTGGATAAATTATCATTCGTTATATTTTCGGCCCGTTCCGCCTGAACTTTAGTTGCTAAAGCTAAATTCCATGCAAAGGTTAAAAAACCGCAAAGCCTTACGGACAGCCATCTGGCGAGAAAAGAACCGGTTCCAGCCGCCCGCAAAACCCTGTCGACGACAAGTCATTATTATGCAGAGATGTTTTAGTATGGTGAACGGATCACGCCCGCTGAAAGATCAAAAACGCCACCTTACGCCCGCGTTGTAGCCCCAGCCTTTGCCGCCGTTGCCGTCGATTTCTTTCCGATAGTCCGCTTCTGCATAGAGCGACACGTTATTTTTAAAGACGGTGGTGGCACCGACGCCGGCTTCCCACATCTGACCGAACTTACCGCTGCGGAAGCTCTGCTCAAGGCCGTCCACGCCTTTAGCGCCTATTGTGGTTTTAGCCTGGCTGTCCCAGCCTTTGTAATAGTTAGTGCGCAGATAAGGCGTGTACTGGCGGCCGCTGTTATCGCTCCAGCGTCGATCCAGCTTCGCGCCGACGCGTCCAATGGTCTGGTGCGAATCGTCGTAGCTGACCGTCAGGTTATCCCTGTCGCTGAAGTTATCCAGCCCCAGATGCAGGTAAGTCAGCTGGGCTGAAGGCTCCAGCCGCAGCCCGCCGCCCAGCGCAAACGGATAGCCGCTCTCCAGCGAGGCGCTCCAGCCTTTGCCTTTGATCTTTGCCACGTTCTGCCTGCGTGCAATATCCGTTTCGCCACGATGCCAGCTGTAGGAGAGCGTGCCGTCCAGGTAGAAGCCGCTTTCCTGTAGCCAGGTGGCATAAAGCGCCAGCGTATCGCTGTCGAACGTGGTGCTGCTGTAGCCGTCGGCCGCGTCCGGACGGATGCGGCTGTTACCGCGTGTCCAGGCGACGCCGCCGCGCAGGCTGCCGTTGTCCCCATCCAGCTGCACGACGTTGCCGCCTACCTGCAACGCGCTGTAATCCATATCCAGGTCGTAGCCGAAATTCTGGAAGCTCTGGCTGGTGCTGTAGCGCATGTTGGCGCCGGTATAGCGCAGGAACATTTCCCCGCCGGCCTCGCCCTGGCCCTGACGCAGCTCGCCCAGCCGGTTATGCAGATCGTTAAGCGTGGCTGCGGAATAGTACGCCAGCCCGGTCGGAGCGGAGAGATAAGCAGGCACCTGCGGCACTACCGCCGCACGGGAAACGCCGTTATTCCTGACGAGGCCGTTAGCCAGACGATAGTCGCGAAACTGGCTGCCGCTGCCGTCGACCTGCCGCTGGGCGGCATCGCTGCTGCCCGGCGCAAAGCTGTAGAGATCGTAGCGCCACGGCCCGGCTGCCAGATAGCCGCCCTGGAGCGCAAAGCTGTTGGCGCTGGCACTGCCTGCCACCTGTGCCAGCGAGATGCCTTCGTTCGCCTCAATAACGCCATTTTGATTAGCATCGTTCAGCGCGCCGGTGCTGCCTGCCGCTGGCGTGACGTTAATCAACGTGGTGCCGTTAACATCGCCGTTTACGCGCAGGATGTCGCTGCGCTGGTTGGCGGGCGCGCCGCCGCCGTTAAGCGCGCTGGCGAGCTTCAGCGTGCCGTTCAGCGAGTTCAGCGTGCCGTTGATGGTCAGCGTGTTGCCCGGCGATCCGGAGCCGTTGGTCAGATCCAGCGTACCGGCGTTATTCACCACCAGCGAATCGCTGGTGCCGCCTCTCAACACGGGATCCACAAGGTTTCCGGCATAGAGCGTGGACTCGCGATCGATATTCAGGGTGCTGTGCGCCAGCTGCAGATTGTCGGTCAACGTCCAGTCGGTATGGTAGAAATTGATGGTGCTCCAGCCCGCGCCCAGGTTAACGCCCCGGCCTGCGTCGTCGCTGGCGAAGGAGCCGCCACGGGCCGCGATCTCGCTCAGGCTGAGCGTGCTGCCTTCGCCGCCCGCCGTGGTGATATGACTAACGTTAGCCAGGCTGACGTTCTGCACAAAGGCCTGGTTATCGATGCCGCTGCCCATCGTCAGGCTGCCGTTGAGGGTGCCGCCGGTCAGCGTCAGCGTATCGGTGCCGTTCCCCGTGTTCACATCGCCCTGCACCGCTCCACCGATCAGGGCGATCCGATCGTCCGTCGCGCCGCCCGCCACGATAACCGTATCGGCATATTGCGCGCCAATCGTGCCTTCATTAACAAATACCGTGCTGCCGCCGCGCAGATCGATAACGGGCGCCACCGTACCCCACGAGAAGATGTCGCCCCGGTTTACCACTTCGCTGGCGGTCTGGCTGACAATTGCCGAACCGCCGCTTTCAGTGGTGATATAGATGTTTCCCTCTGAGATGACTTTCCCCGTGGTATTGGCGCGGATCCCCGTCCCGCCGCTGCCGACAAGGATCACCATGCCGCGTGGCACCAGCATGTCGGCCTGCGTGGTCGAGCCATCGGCATTAGCAAAGGTGTAGCCCGTTGCGCCGTCGGAAGGTTCGATACCAACGGCAAGCAGTGAATCGAAAGTGGTGGCGGAACGAATGCCGCTGCCGCTGCCCCTGGCATAGATATAGGTGTTGGCCAGGGAAATGTTGGGGGTTTCCGCCAGGTTATTGATGGCGCTGCCGCTGCCGTTTACCGTCAGCGTAGCGCCGTCAATCGACAGCCCGGCGGCGCCTTCTTCCAGCAGAACGGCGTCGGCGCTGCCGTTGCCCGTAATGCTGTTACGGAAGATGCCGTCGCCATACAGCGCAAAATTACCGTTATGACCCACGCGTACCGCTGCCGTACCACCTGACTCCAGCTGGGCGCTTTCGGGAAAAAATTGCGCGGTGCCTTCGCTCACATCAAACGCGATACCGGTAGCAGCGACCAGACCGCCCTGCATCAAAAAAGAGCCGCCGTTTTGTATCCGTACGCCGGTGCTGTTGTCGCCGGTTAGTTTAACCAACGAAGCGTCTCCCAGCGTTATCCTCGCGCCGTTGGTTATCTGAAAAGCGGTTGCGTTAGCGCCACCGCCAGAAACGCTGCCGCTATCGTAAACCGATGTACCTGCGCCATCAGCGCGGATGCCGACGGCGCCTTCTCCCCCCAGAGTGATTGGGCCAGTGAGGTAGGCATAAGCGTTGCCGCCCGCCTCGCTTCTTAACCACACCGCCGTATTGTGGGTGTCGCCTGACGGCCCGGTGCTGCCGTTAACGTTGACGATCCCGTCCGAGTAAACGCTGGCAAAGCTGCCGCTGCTGGCGATCGCTTTGATCCCGGTGCCGTTATCGCCATTCAGATTGATCGTCCCGGCGTTGCCGACCAGCCCGCCGCTGCCGGAGTCGATCGCCAGCAGCGCGATATTCTCCTCCGGGCGAAAATCCGCCTGACCGTTAACGTCAATCACGCCGTTATTTTGCAGGCGGGCGTTCGGGCCATTCACCACCTTCATGGCGGTGCTGTTCTGAGTTTGTGCACCCAGTACGATATGCCCGTCATTTACGGCGCTGCCATCACCAATCATATTAATGCCGACGGCGCCGGACAGCCGGGTATCGAAGGCTTCATCCGTCAGAGCATTTTGCGGCGATCGCCCCAGCCAGAGCGTGCCGTCCACAGCATTGGTGAAGCTCGCCTGCGGGCCGTTAACGAACACGCCGCTGGCGCCGTCCGCCGCGCCTGTATTAATGTTGCCGTTATTGATCGCGCTGCCGCTAAAAATCCCCAGGCCAGTGCCGCTGCCTGCGATGTTGATGACGCCGTTATTGGTGAAACGGCTGCCGTCCTGTAGCCGTACCGCATTGCGGCTTTGGCCGACCGTGCTGCTGTCCACGCTGCTGCCATCGGCATTATTGAAGAAGCCGGCATTAATAACGCCGTTATTAACGCCGGTACTGCCGCTAAGCAGCTCCAGCGCGTTGCCATCGGTGATGCCGTTACCGGTACTGGCGACCTTACCGTTGATAATCGCCGTGCCGCCGTTTGCAGCCAGCACCGCGCTGCTGGCGTTCGCCACCTCCAGCGTTTTATTAACCGTAACCCTGGCCTGCGCGCCGTCTGCGCTGAGCACCACCAGTTCGCCAATCGGCTGCGCCGCTTCGTCATCCGCATCCTGCGCCACTATGCCGTAAACGATTTGCCCGCTGGTGAGAGTTACGGCTTTATCCAGCTCGTCACGGTAGCTGTCGGGATTGAGCTGGCCCGTTTCCAGCTGCCCGATAAGCCAGTTGTTATAGTTTTTAAAATCATCAAAGTTGGTCACGTTGAATCGCGTGATGACGTTATTTCTGGTGGCGACGCTGAACTCGCCTTTGTAATCAGCCACGCTGTCTACGGGAAGGGTGAGGTAAGGCCCGCCAGAAGGTGGAAGCGCAGCGGTAAAGGTCAGACGGTTATCGCCATTCCAGTTCATGTTGCCGCTGCCGGTGGCGGCAAAAAGCCGACTCTGTTTGGCCGCCATGCGCCAGCCGTTGGTTTCTGACGTCGTTGCCGCACCGGACTGGCCGATTGCCACGTTAATGGTGCCTTTACTGACCTGCGCCACGCGGGCGTTAATATATTGCCCGCCTTTGACGTCAACATAGTTTGGCAGCGGCGTATCCAGCCCGAGCGGCGGTATTTCGACCATGCTGGCGGAATTAAAAACGTCAAAGGGACGATAGCCGCCGTTCTCCCAGTCCGGGACATAAATGGTGTAACCGCCTGTACCGGGATCCAGGCCCGGCCTTTCTGCCAGCGACAGGTCAGGGTTATTCACACGGCCCTGTAGCTCTCTCAGCGTAAAGCTTTGCTCGCCGCTCAGCCCCGGCGAAAACTGCTGGTTGCCGCTAAGCGTTTGCGTGGAGCCGTTGCAGACGCAAAAAGCGCCGACTTTATTATCATTAACATAGGGTGAAAAGGGTTTCAGCGTCGCCGCCTGGCTGTAAAAAGCAGGCGCTATCGCGCCCTGTGCCGCAATAAGGCTTAACAAAAGGGGATGTAATTTAAACAAGGATATTTCCTCCAGAGCTGAAGAAAAAAGTAAAAAACATCTCGCCGTAAAAATGCGATTGCAGACGGCAGGCGGCGTGACGAATAATTAAAAATTGTTAATAACAATCACATCACTACTGAAAAGAAAGATCCATATAAAGTTATGGCGGCAAACGACATCCCCAAAAAAATAAGAATAGTGCCGTAAATAATCATATTAATTACCGGCCCTTTATTAAACTCTACAGGCCTGATTGCTAAAAGGAATCGCCGCCTTTTCAGGCTTAACGTAAAATATAATTATAGTCTTGCCAAATAGATGCAGCTCGCGATAAGAGAAAAAATGAGAAGATAAAATTTAACGGTCAACGCCATAAATATTTACTATTAAAAATCAGTATGAAACGTTATTCAGCGGCGACTTAAATAATCTCATTTATGATTACGCAACCGCATAACCGCTGCGTTTGCGCCTTGCAAAAAACAAAAAAAATGGCCCGAAGGCCATTTTCATTTTTGCTGTTCTTCCGCGCCGGAGCGATCAGGAAGCGGATGCCAGACGCGCCTCGTAGGCCACTGCCTGTTTGGCATCGAACTGGTTTTCCCACTTGGCGATCACCAGCACTGCCAGCGCGTTGCCGACCACGTTCAGCGCGGTACGCGCCATGTCCATGATACGGTCAACGCCGGCGATAAACGCCAGGCCTTCCAGCGGAATGCCTACGCTGCCCAGCGTAGCCAGCAGCACCACAAAGGAAACGCCAGGCACGCCCGCGATCCCCTTTGAGGTCACCATCAGCGTCAGCACCAGCACGATCTCCTGACCGATAGAGAGGTCAATGCCGTACAGCTGCGCGATAAAGATCGCCGCGATGCTCTGATAGAGCGTGGAGCCGTCCAGGTTAAACGAATAGCCGGTCGGCACCACAAAGCTGGTGATGGACTTAGGCGCGCCGTAAGCCTCCATTTTCTCCATGATCTTCGGCAGCACCGTTTCGGAGCTGGAGGTGGAGTAAGAGAGGATCAGCTCATCCTTCAGGATGCGCATCAGCGTGGTAATGCGCAGCTTACAGATGCGCGCGACCGTTCCCAGCACCACAAAGGCAAAGAACAGAATGGCAACGTACACCAGGATCACCAGCTTAGCCAGCGGCCACAGCGAGGCGAAACCAAAGTTGGCGATAGTCACCGAGATCAGGGCAAACACGCCAATCGGCGCGTAACGCATAATCATATTGGTGACTTTAAACATGGTTTCCGAGGTGGAACGAAACACCTTCACCAACGGCTCGCGATGTTCCGCAGGCAGCGATGACAGCCCCAGACCAAACAGCACCGAGAAGAAGATGATCGGCAGCATCTCGCCTTTCGCGATCGCCGCGAAAATATTCTGCGGGATCAGCGACAGGATAGTGGTCACCAGGCTGTGCGGGCCGCCCTGAACCTGCGCCGTCGTGGCTTCATACTTAGAGATGTCCACCGTTGCCAGCGTCGACATATCAATGCCGTAGCCAGGTTGAAACACATTCGCCAGGGTAATCCCTACCACAATGGCAATGGTGGTTATCACTTCAAAATAGAGGATGGTTTTGACGCCGATCCGCCCCAGTTTTTTCGCATCGCCCACGCCGGCGATACCGACGATCAGCGTGGAAATCACGATGGGAACCACAATCATCTTGATCAGATGGATAAAGATATCCCCGGCAGGACTAAGAATGTTAGCGATTAACCATTCACGATCCTCCGGTTGATTATGCAGTATCGCGCCAACGACGATCCCCAGTACCAACGCCGTCAATATTTGCCAGGCAAGGCTGAATTTTGCAGCTTTCATAATAGTTTTTTCCTTAACAAAACCCGCTCT
>Ga0157358_1000054_pt1 | contig 41506 bp, 45 predicted proteins | sample AttcapACBM2_FD_111484 | JGI IMG/M metagenome (GOLD analysis project Ga0157358, IMG submission 111484) | Fungus gardens microbial communities from leaf cutter ant in Botucatu, State of São Paulo, Brazil - Atta capiguara ACBM2 | ecosystem: Host-associated > Fungi > Mycelium > Unclassified ... | reverse complement strand
TCGCTCAATAACTATGTGTTTCGCGTGCCGCGCCAGGTCGGCGACGTCTGGAAGAAGTGCATTATCGAAGGCAAAGCCCAGCAGATGCAGGGCCTGCCGCTGCTGCAGCAGGCGCTGGCGAAGTGCAACGACGCGCGCAGCGATGTGCTCTACAGCATGGCCTATCAGCTCGGCGTCGATGGACTCTCTTTGTTTAAAAACATGCTGACCGCGGTGGCGGCCGAGGATTACGACAGCGCGGCCAACTCCATGCTCAATAGCCTGTGGGCGCGTCAGACGCCGGGACGCGCCCGCCGTCATGCCGAAGTGATGCGCAGCGGCACCTACGACGTCTACAGGGGGCTGCTATGAGATGGCTCTTTTTTATCATCGCCGTGCTGATGGTGGTGATCGTGCTGCTGATTATGCAGCGCTTTACCACGCTGGAGTTCGTGGCGCATGCGCGCCTGCTGTTTAAAACTTGGTCGGTCTGGCTGGCGTCGCTCGGATCGATGCTCAGCGCCTGGGTGCAATCTTTTCCCGCCGCCTCGGTAGACGCCTGGAACACCCTGCCAGAAGACGTGAAATCCATTCTGCCCCACAACTATCTCGGCCTGATCGGCGCCTTTATGGTGGCGATGGGCGTAATCGCGCAGTTTGTGCGGCAGAAGAATCTGGTGCAGCAGAAGCAGCAGCTTGAGGCGAAAAAATCATGAGTTTATTTACCGCACTGCTTAGCGGCGGCTGGCACTGGCTCGCCGTCATCGGCGCGCTGATCGCCGCGCTGGGCGCCAGCTATTTCGGCGGCAAAAAGATCGGCAAGGTGCAGCAGCAGGCCGAAGCCGATACCAAAAGCGCGCAGAAAGAGGCGGCGCAAACCGCCGCCGTCGCGCAACAACAGCAACAGCATCGCGAGGAGGCGACCCGTGTTAGCACCGAGAACAGCAATCTTGATGACGCTGCTGCTCGCGACAAGCTGCAGCAGTCGAAATACAACAAACCCTGAGCCCACGGCCATTACCGATTCGGCCTGCGTGCTTTTTTCCCCGATTTACACCCACGGCGACGATGCGCAGCGCATGGACGTTCGCACCGTTCGCGCCATCAATACCCACAACGACATGTGGGATCGGCTTTGCGGCCATCCGGCCAAACCCTGATTAACAACGTGCTTTAGTACCCTAAATCCTGAGGAGGATACCATGATTGAAGTAAACTCATTTGCCGAACTGCGTACCACCAAACCCGCAGCAGCAGGCCAGGTCGCCAGCCTGAATCGTTACTACGATAAGGACTCCACCTTCCGCGGCGGCGGCGATTTTGTCGGCTATCTCGGCACCACCACGCTCAAAGATGACGGCGGCACCATTGCGGTTGGCGACGGCTTCTACTGGAAGCGCACCATCAACGATCCCGCCGAGCTGAATGTGCTGCACTTCGGGGCGAAAGGCGATGGCTACGCCGACGATACCGAAGCCTTCATGCGCATGTACAACTGGACCAAAACCTGGAATGCCAACTGCGTCGCGCTGCCCGTGCGTTTTCCCGGCGGGAAATTCCTGATCAAGCCGATCGATCTCAGCGCCACCGACGCGACCTTCTTTGGTCTGCTCGGCGACGACTCGCCGCTGGGCTCGCTGCCGCGTACCACCATTATCTCCGATAAGAGCGATACGCCGGTGTTCAAGGTAAAAGCGCGCCGCACGGTGATCACCGGGATGGCGTGGAACGGTCAGGCGAGCGCCGACACCGTCGCCAATACCGGCACCATTACCGCCGATCTGGTGAGCAACAAGCAGCCGTTCTTCGAGAACACTTGTATCGAGGGGGAAACGGTGAATATTCACTGCTTCCGCGCGCAAAATACCGGTGGCACGGTGTTCAAGCTGCTGGATACGCTCGACAGTAAGTTCGACCAGATCTATACCCTCTACACCTATTCGCGCGTGTTCGATGTAGGCTGGTCAAACTCACCGCGCGGCGTCTGGGACCATTCGACGGCGATCGAGCTGAGCAACGCTAACTTCCAGACCGGCTACGGCGACGCCACGCTCTATATGCCGCGCGTCACCCAGGGGATTATGCGCAACGTCTGGATTGAGCATACGCGCAACCCGGGCGATCTCTCCGACGGCGGCTGGACCATTGACACGCTGAACATCGAGGATTGCGGTAGCCCGTTCAATCTGAACAATGCGCGCGTGGTGATGCGTCAGATCGGCCTGCAGTCGGGGGCGAGGATCTCTCAGGACGCCGCCAGCGGCCGCTGGCTCTCGACCTTCGAGTATGGTTATCGCCGCGATGAAAACCACGGCACCTTTATGACCGGCTCGCTGCGGGTAGGGTACTTCAGCGGTTATAAGGTCACCAACAATACCGCTACCGATAACTGGTATCGCCTCGGTCAGTTCTTTTTCCCCAACGCCAACCAGCAGTGGGTCATCGAAATGATCGGCAAAGGCGACGCCACCTCGCCCTCCACCACCGCCGCTTCGCCGGTGAATATGGTGGGCACCGGTAAAACCTGGATTAACCTGCAGCGGCTGGAAACCGTCTGGGCCGACGCGCACCATATGGGGCAGCCGGCCGTGCTGGATATCCGCTACAACCGCGTCGGCACCACCTACGCGGTGGTCTGGGTAAAGCTGGCCGCGAACAGTGGGGACACCCTGTTCAACCTGAAATGTACCGGCCCGACGCGCTTCGATACCGGTTCATGCTCGCTGTTCCAGTCTGATCTGTCGATGGTAACGGATACCACTAAAATAGGGACGCTGAAACCGGCGGCACGCTTTGGCCTGCACAATGGAGTGGCGGGCATCGGCGCCAACGAGAAAGGCGTAGTCACGCTCGCGACGACCGCGGGTACGCCGACTAATAAAACCACGCCTTCGGGCTTTGTGCTGATCAATATCAATGGTACCGACCGCAAGGTTCCTTATTACGATTGATGAAAGGCACGTTTTGGCGAGGCTGCGGCCTCGCCTTTTTTTGTTTTTGGCATGGTAGCGCGCAGGGAAGGGCGGCTGCCGTGCTGTTTTCGTTATCAGATGACGAGAAAAGCAGCATCCGCGCGCTGCGGCTCTTGACGGAAGTGACGCTTTTTTCTAACTTAATGCCCCGTAGTTCTCGCCTCTATGCCGGTGTAGCTCAGTTGGTAGAGCAGCGCATTCGTAATGCGAAGGTCGCAGGTTCGACTCCTGTTTCCGGCACCAGTTATTTCAAGCCAGTCGCTCTGATCCCCCTCTTTTTCTTGATTTTGTGGGACAGATTTGTCACAGCAGCGGTCCCGTCTTATTCCCGCCAGAAAACGCAAGATTATCTGCTCGTCCTCATCGTTAGCTTATCTGTCATCCTTTTTGCAAACGCTTAGCTTTACGTGTCTGTTGAAAGATTTAAAAACATTAATTATCAATTGCTTGCTTTGATTTCGGCATGTCGCGGTTATTTTTTGTTTGCTATTAAATAGTGCGCTATATATATTCACCTCATCCCAAATGCACCGCTGCGAAGAGGGTGCATTTAAATAGTGTGCGATTTAATAGCGAAAACTTGAAGGAGTCACCTTATGACCATCAAACATACCGTTTTAGCGCTGGCGCTGGCCGCCGCGTCCGCTAACAGCTTCGCCGACGCGCCGCAGCCGGAGCGCCACGTACAGACTTTTTTGAACGCGCTGAACAGCAGCGGCGGCAAACCTATCGAGCAGCTCTCGCCGCATGCGGCGCGCGAGGTGCTGATCGGCGCGCAAAAGGGCGCGACGCTGCCTGAGGCCGAGGTTACGGAAAAAACCATTGAGGTGAACGGCCAGCCTTTAAAACTGAATATCGTTAAGCCCAAAGGGGCGCAGGGCACGCTGCCGGTGTTTATGTTCTTTCACGGCGGCGGCTGGGTGTTAGGGGATTTTCAGACCCATGAACGTCTGGTGCGCGACCTGGTGAACGAGTCGGGCGCCGCCGCGGTCTTCGTTAACTACACGCCGTCGCCGGAAGCGCACTTTCCCGTCGCCATCAACCAGGCCTACGCCGCTACCCGCTGGGTGGCAGAGCATGGCGCTGAGATTGGCGTAGACGGCAAGCGCCTGGCGCTGGCAGGCAACAGCGTCGGCGGCAACATGGTGGCGGCGGTGGCGCTACAGGCGAAGCAGCAGCATACCCCGGCGATTCGCTATGAGGTGATGCTGTGGCCGGTGACCGATGCGCGCTTCGATACTGGCTCCTATCAGCAGTTTCAAAAGGGCTATTTCCTGACACGCAATATGATGAAATGGTTCTGGGATAACTACACCACCAAAGCAGGCGACCGTAATAATATTCTGGCGTCGCCGCTGCGTGCGACCCGCGAACAGCTGCAGGGGCTGCCGCCAACCTTAATCCAGACCGCCGAGCTCGACGTGCTACGCGACGAAGGCGAGGCCTTTGGCCGCAAGCTGGACTCGGCAGGCGTCGACGTCACGGTAACGCGTTACAACGGGCTGATCCACGACTACGGCTTGCTGAACGGGCTGAGCGACGTGCCGGCGGTGCGTACTGCGCTGCGCCAGGCGGCCGATGGGCTGAAAACGCACCTGAACTGATGCTGCGCCAGGCGAAACGCCTGGCTTTTTCTCCTTTGCCGCAGCACAAAAAAAGCATGGCATCCGCGACCGGCCAGGTTAGATTAGCAAAATCATACTGTTAATCTACTCACTACTGCAGGATACGGACATGTTTGCAAAACACTATGAGGTTGATGAAAAGCATATCGATTTCCAGGGCATCGTCGACGGCCTCTATTATCCGTTTTATATGGAATGGACGCGCCATGCCTACATGCGCGAAGCGCTGGGTATCGACATCGAAGAGGAGTTCAAACAGGGACGCCTTTATATGGTGCTGGAATATTCGCTGCGCTTCCGTAAAAGCCTGCGAAAGGGTGACCGCCTGGAGGTGACCTGCGCGCTGGAAAAAAATAGCAAGCGCAACCGGGTAAACTTCGTTCAGCAGATCAGAGTCGATGGCGTCACCTGTGCCGAAGCGACCTTTGTCTGCACCTGTCTCAGCAACGGCAGGCCCAGCATGCCGGATGCGGTCATGAACGCGCTGAATGCGCTTTAACCCCTTGCGTGAAGAGAGAAAGCCAGCCCTTCACACAATGCGCGGCGCCAGCGCCTTGTTTTCCTCTGCCCTGACGCCTCGCTCAATTCTTAGTCCGACCGGCAAAATTTACGCGACCTGCGTCACGTTAAACGCCTTAATTTTTCCCCTCTTTTTTCTCGCTTTTTTCACATCAGCGTTGTTTAACCTGGCGCTATGCTTTAAATGCATATTGTTATTATCCTTAAGAGAGCATAATTAACCGCTGATAAATAGCGACGCTTTCGAGAAATAAAAATTATTAAGCCCGATTAACAGAATTGAGTGTTTAATTTTGCGATGCCATGAAAGCACTGCAATTTTTATTTTTCTCTACCAGGATAATTCCTAATGGATAAGCGTTTGCTGGCGTCGCCGAAGCGCAATTTTTATTCGAGGATTTTCCGACTTTTAATGGTTCCTGTTCCGGGAGGCGATGGATCTCACAGATAAGCGTAATGCCCGCTTATCCATTAATTCTGATGGATAAGCAGAGCGCCTGTGCGGAAATTCCGGTTTAGCGCTCGCCCCATTGACGCAATAAAAGCGCCACGTAATATCTCCTCATTCAATCCTGATTTTTTCTGTAGTCGCACAACACTTATCCGGGAAAAAAACAAAAACGCTGACGTGAGCCCGGCACTAAAACTTTATTGCGGTTATTACCGCGCTTTTTAGCGCGGAGGTAAAAACTTTTCCAGAGGATCTATGGTGACGCTTAACAACCCGTTAATTAGCGTAATTGTGCCGGTCTATAATGCCGAAAACTCGATTATTCGCTGCGTTGAAAGCGTGCTGGCGCAGCGGGCGCCGCGCGTCGAACTGATTCTGGTGGACGACGGTTCAACCGACAGTTCACCGCTGATACTGGAGAGCTGGAGCGACCATCCTCAGGTGCGCATTATCACCCAGCGTAATGCCGGCGTTTCGTCGGCGCGCAACGCCGGTATTGCCGCCTCGCGCGGCACCTATTTGCGCTTCGTCGATGCAGATGATTTTCTACCCGCCGACGCGTTGAGCCTCTGCCTGGCGCTGATGAATGACGAAGTCGGCCTGATTGTCGGCGAGTCGCAGCACTTTACGCCGCAGGGGCAGCCGATTGCGCGCGCCTTTCCGCCGGAGGCGCAGCGCGTACTCAGCGCCAGCGACGCGTTCAACGATCTGCTCTATTTCCATCCGCGCCACGGCATCTGCGACAAACTCTTTAACGGCGAGCTGATTCGCGCACATCAGCTGCGCTTTAACGAACAGATCGCCAACTTTGAGGATCTGCTGTTTGTGATGCAGTATCTCAGCCTGCTCAGCACGCAGCGGGTCATCTGCATCAACAGCGTGATTTATCACTACGTCGAGTCAGAGAACTCGGCGACGCGCTCGTCGGTACGCGAAAAGCATTTCTCCTTCGCCCGTTCATTTAGCGAAATGCAGCGGCTGCTGTCGCGCAGCAACGACAAGTTTTTCTATTTTCTGCTGCTAAAAGTCTCTTCAGCCTATTTATATAAGGCCATCGCCTCCGGCGAATTTAACGCCGCCTTTATCAACGACCATATTCGGCGCTATCGCAAAGCCTTTAAAGCCTATCTCTCTTCCGGCGTCATCGTTAACGGCTGGAGTCTCTACTTCACGCTCTTTTTCTGCTCGCCGCGCCTGGTTTCGCAACTGCGCAAGCTGGCGCAACACGTGGGGCGCGAAGGATAACCATGAAAGATAAACTGAAGAACTCAATGTGGATGATCGCCGAAAAGATCATCGCGGTTTTCGGCCTGATTTTCGTCACCTCTTTTGTGGCGAAATATGTCGGCCCGACCACCTTCGGCATCATTTCCATTTCGCTGCTGGTGTTTCAGTTTTTGCAGACCGTGGCCTATATGGGCAGCGATGTCATCCTGCTGAAACGGCTGTCGCAGAATAAAGCGTCCGGTATCAGGCTGATGATCTCCGCCTCGGTGCTGATCGTCACGCTCTACCTGGCGCTGGCGTCGGTCGGGATGGTGATCATGCACGAAGAGATGAGCTCGCAGGCGCAGATCTTTATTGTCGCCGCGGCCATCGCCTGTCTCTTTTCCGCAATCGATCTGGTGAACGTATTTAACGAGGCGATGCTGAATGCGAAGCTGAACGTTATCGCCAACGTCATCGGCTTAACCATCAGTTTGACGATACGCTTCGTTATCTCCAGCTGGGGGCTCGATCCCGCCTGGCTGGCGCTGCCGATCGTACTGGCGACCTTTATTCCCTTCGTGATTAAGCTGGCGCTGTTCCGCCGCTACGAAGGCGCGGTGCACAGGCCCAACCCTAAACAGTTGAAAGCCTATTCGCGCTACATGCTCGCCTCCGGCGGCACGCTGATCTTCTCGGTGATCGCCGTGGCGCTCTATACGCGCCTCAACCAGTTCAGCGTCAGCTATTTTCTCGGCGTAAAAGAGGCGGGCGTATTTTCCGTGGCCTTAACCCTCTCCGGCGCCTGGGTCTTTTTGCCCAATGCGCTGCTGGCGTCCTTCTATCCGGCTTTTTTCTCGGAGCGCGATCCTAAACGCGCCATCGTTAAAATTCAGCAGCTGCACCTGCTGGTGGTCGGCGTGTCGGCGCTGGTCATTGCCGCCGTCGCGCTGCTGGCGCCGCCCTTTATTCACTACTTTTACGGCCCGGCCTACCAGGATGCGGTCGCGCCCACGGTCTGGCTCTGCCTGGGGGCAATGTTCGGCCTGCTGAGCAGCGTAATGGATCGCTTTATTATCAAGTACAACGGCTACGCCTATCTGGTGAAAAAAACCTTTTTCGTACTGCTGATTTGCCTGGTTTCTTCCGTCGTGCTGGTGCCGCTCTATGGGCTAACCGGCGCTGCCTTTAGCGTTATTTTGACCGAGCTGCTCTCCTTTACGCTGTTGAATTACTTTTTTGCCGCTCAACCGATGTTCACTATTCATCGCTCTTTTTTCAGTCCCAAAAAAATATGGTTTTTATTAAACGACGCCAAGACCCTCAGATAGTTAAGAGGAATGAAAAATGATTCCAGCACCAAAGTTCAGCATTATTATTCCCGCGTGGAATGCGCAAAAAACATTGAGAAGAACCTTGATCAGTGTGCTGCAGCAAACCTGCGATGATTATGAAGTGATCGTGGTTAATGACGGCAGCACCGACGGCACCGCCGCGCTGCTGGAGGAGTTTAGCTATCAGCCGACGATCCGCGTTATCAATCAGCCTAACGGCGGCGTCAGCGCGGCGCGCAATCGCGCGCTGAAGCAGGCGCAAGGGGATTTTATTATTTTCCTCGACGCTGACGACTGGGTGGAAGAGTCTTTCCTCGCCAGCTTTCAGCAGTCGCTGGATAACAGCCACGGCCGGCCGGTGGATTTAATCGTCGGCAATCTGGTAGACGACCGTATCGGCAGCATTCGCAAATATGGCTATTTTGCGGCGCAGGAGATGCCTTATCTGCTGGGCGAGCTGGAGATGAGCGACAATATCGGCTATCTGCACAACAAGTGCTACAGCCGACGGGTGATCGAGGTGAACAATCTCTATTTCCTCGAGGGCATCTCCATGAGCGAGGATCTGCTGTTCAACCTCAAATATTTCTACAACATCAGCAACTGTCTGGTGATTGACAGCGCCGCCTATCACTATGAAAACGTGATGGATTCGCTGTCAAAAAAGCGCGTGCAGTACAACGAGCTCAAGGCGCGCAAGCAGTTTCTGACCGGGCTTTACGACACCATTATGAGTAAATATACGCACCGCGATCTCGACTACTTCCTCAAAGGGGTATCGAAACGGGTGCTGGCGCTGGATATGCAGATTGTGACGTCGATGTACCACGACTCCTTTACGCACAATGAAATCTCGCGCGAAATTAACGAAATCAAGCGCGGCAAATATTCGAAAGGGATTTTTATTCTGCTGAACCGCAATGAAAAGCTGAAATATATTATTATGAATTTCAACAGCTTTGCGGCTTACTACTGCCTTTACGCCCTGTATAAGGCGCGTGCATTTTAATGGATGTGTTTCATCCGCTACACACGACCAGGTTTGACGTTTCTGTGGTTTACCCGCGCTAATCACATTGGGCGGCCCTTTCGGGTCGCCCGATGCTGAACGGCTTACTGCGCCGGACGCAGCGCGCCGGTTTTAAACACGCTCATCGCCTGCGCCATGCGCTCTGCCTGATCCTGCAGCGCCTGCGACGCGGCGGAGGCTTCCTGCACCAGCGCGGCGTTCTGCTGCGTTACCGCTTCCATCTGGGTAATCGCCATATTGATCTCGCTGATGCCGGTGCTCTGCTCGCTGCTGGCAATAGTGATTTCACTCATAATGCCGGCCACGCTCTTCACGCTGTTGACCACCTCGCCGATGGTTGAGCCGGCATGGGAAACCAGCTTGCTGCCTTCCTCTACTTTGGCCACCGAATCTTCAATCAGCAGTTTGATCTCTTTCGCCGCTGACGCCGAGCGCTGCGCCAGATTGCGCACTTCGCTCGCCACCACGGCGAATCCGCGTCCCTGTTCGCCCGCTCGTGCCGCTTCGACGGCGGCGTTGAGCGACAGGATGTTGGTCTGGAAGGCGATAGAGTCGATGACGCTGATGATATCGACGATTTTCTTCGACGAGAGCGCAATCGCCTCCATCTTCTCAATCACCTGTTCCATCACTACGCCGCCTTCGCGCGCGACCGCTGAGGTGCTCGCCACCAGCTGATTGGCTTCGCGCGCGTTGTCGGCGTTGTGCTTCACGGTAGAGGTCATCTGCTCCATCGCCGAGGCGGTCTCCTCCAGCGAGCTGGCCTGCTGCTCGGTGCGGGTGGAGAGATCCAGGTTGCCGCTGGAGATCTGATTCGAGGCGACGGCGATGGTGTCGGAGCCGGTGCGCACTTCGGTCACAATGCTCAGCAGGTTGTCGTTCATCTGCTGCAGCGCGCGCATCAGCACGCCGGTTTCGTCGCGGCTGTCGATGGTGATTTTCGAACTCAGATCGCCGGCGGCGACGCGTTCGGCGACGCCAACTGCTTCGGTCAGCGGACGCACAATAGAGCGGGTCAGATAAACGCCCAGCAAGATCGAGGCGAGGATCGCCAGCGCGGCGCACACCAGCGTAATCATAATTGCCGTGCTGGCGGCGCTGACGATGGTCTGGCCTTCGCTGCGCAGCTGCGCATCCTGCGAGTTGGCGAATTTCTCCGCGCCCTCAAGGAAGGCGTTCTGGCTTGGCGTCATGGTTTTCAGCGCGTAGACCCCGGCATTCTCGAAATCGCCGGCTTTGATCAGCGCAATCAGCGCGTTTTTTGCGGTTTCAAACTGCTGACCCGCCTCAATCAGTCCCTGAATTTTCTTTTTGCCGACGGCGGTGACCTGAATGGCGGCAATGCGGTTCATCGCGGTATTGGTGCGCTGGGTCGCTTCATCCAGCTGGCCGTAACGCTTGAGGTTTCGGTCGGGATGCGCGGTGTCGATCACCAGGCCGCGCAGGTATTTAATCTGATCGTTTACGCCGTCGCGCACGTCGAAGGCAAGGCGCACTTTGACGTAGCGGTCGTCGACGATAGCGGAAATGCCGCTGTTAATGCTCTGAATTTTGCTGACGGTAGTGACGCCGATGATCACCATCAGCACCACCACAATGCCGAAGGCGACGCCAAGCCGGGCGCCGACCTTCATATTTTTTAAACTCCACATCTCTGTTCTCCCGCGATGACATCGAATGTTGCTGCTGCAATAGTTAAGTTTTTTAACGCCTGTGCGTGACCAGCCCAGGCCGCCCAATAGCGGTTAAAAATGAGAGCTGGCGCACAGGTTATCGGATGTTTTTGTTTTGACTTTAATTTTTTCCAGGCGGAATCTGCCCGACAGAACGGCATTAAAAGGACGTTGAACAGCAACCATAAGCCGCGAAGGCGGCACTACGGCGGCGATGGGCGATCAGATTAACCAGACTAAGCAGTTGAATAACGGCGGTCAGCGAGTAGACGGGCAGGGCAGCAAGGCGAGAAGAAGAAAGCGGCAGGAGAGGCGATGAGAGGGCAGCAGAAAGGGAACACGCGACGTAGCGTCGCGTGTTGAGTGCGCATCAGGGCGCTTTTTCCAGCACGCTGTGGATCACGGCGGAAAGCTCGTTGATTTCAAATTTGGCGACGTAGCCGTCGGCGCCGACTTTACGCACGTGATCTTCGTTGGCGCTACCGGAGAGCGAGGAGTGGATCACCACCGGAATGCGCTTCAGCGTCTCTTCGCGTTTGATATTGCGGGTCAGGGTAAAGCCGTCCATCTCCGGCATTTCGAGGTCGGTCAGCACCAGCGCAATTTTATCGTGGATCGATTCGCCCGCCGCCTGCGCAGCTTCGTTCATCTCTTTAATCTTCAGCCAGGCTTCCAGCCCGGTGTTGTGCATCAGCGCGGGAATGCCCATGCTCTTCAGGCCCTGCTCCAGCAGCTGACGCGCCACTTTTGAATCTTCCGCCACGATGGCGACCGCGCCGGGCTTGAGTTTAAAGCTGCGCACGGTCTCCGGCGCCGGCTCGACGCCGCGCACCGAAGGGATAACGTCATAGAGGATCTGCTCGACGTCGAGCACCATCGCCAGGCTGTTGCTGCCCTTTTCATCGTCAAGGCAGGCGATGCTGGTGATATTGCGGCCGCCAATCCCTTTCTCGGCGGTATGCACCTGGCTCCAGTCGAGGCGCACGATGTTATCCACCGACTCCACGGCGAAGGCCTGGGTGTTGCGCGCATACTCGGTGACCAGCAGCAGGTTCAGGCCGGTTTCCGGCGTGCAGCCCGCTACCGCCGGCAGATCGATTACCGGGATAAACTGGCCGCGAATATTGGTCATGCCCAGCAGCGGCGAGCGCATGCCAGCCGCGCGGGTGATGGGCTGCATCGGCACAATTTCGCGCAGCTTGAAGACGTTAATGCCGAACAGCTCCGATTTACCTTTGGCCTGATCGGTGCCGAGACGGAACAGCAGCAGTTCAAAGCGGTTCGATAACGCCAGATTCGCTCTTTCATCTATCTCTTTTTGAAAATTATCCATCGTTGCTCTGCCTTGCTGCCGCCTGTGACGCGGCGAAAGTGAATGATAAGAGCGTTATCGGCACGGTTGGCTAAAAAGTGAGAGGCGGGCGCGCAAATTTGATCGCGCGGGCAGTTAGCGATTCTTGTGCCAGGCTTAGTGGGTAACAACGGAAAAATTTCACTAAAGGAGCGCACCATGAAAAAAGTCATGACGTTTACGCTGTTGGCCGTTTTGAGTCTGCCAGCGCTGGCTGAGAAGGGCGGTTTTGAAGCGGGCGCGACGCCGCCGCCGCAGAAAAAACAGGATGCAGGTTATAAAGGTTCAGAGGATACCGGCCAGACCCACATCAACCAGATCCGCGATTTTCGTCAGGACGGTTACGTCACGCTTGAAGGCTATATTCTGAAGAAGCTGCAGGGCGATAACTACCAGTTCCGCGACAGCACCGGCACCATCACCATTATCGCGCCGGAGAAAACCTTCGACGGCAAAACCTATAAAGCGGACGAGCAGGTGCGCGTCAGCGGCCGCGTACACGGCAAAGGCGAGAAAACGGTGCTGCACGTCACGCAGATCGATCTGCCGTAACCATCAGACCCTTTTATTCCCGGCGCGGGCAAGTTAACGCCCCGCGCCGTTCCAGCGTGACGCTCAGTCCTGCAGCAGAATCGCCCGCACGCTTTTACCCTTCATTTTTCCCTGCTTCAGCCTGACCAGCGCCGCTTTGGCTTCGCTCGCCGCGACGGCGACATAGGCGTGAGTAGGGGTGATATCGATTTTGCCGATCTGATCGGCGCGAAAGCCCGCGTCGCCGGTCAGCGCGCCGAGAATATCTCCCGGACGGATCTTCGCTTTACGGCCGCCGTCGATGCAGAGCGTCATCATGGCGGCCGGCAGCGGCTGGCGCGCGCCTTTTTTCAGCGCGCTTGCCGCCAGCCAGCGAAGCGGCTGCTGGAGAAAATCTTCCAGCGCGTGGGCGCGCGCCATTTCGTCCGCCGCGACAAAGCTTACCGCGCTGCCCTGTTCGCCGGCGCGCCCGGTGCGGCCGATGCGGTGCACATGCACCTCGGGATCCCACGCCAGCTGATAGTTCACCACCATCGCCAGCGCTTTAATATCCAGGCCGCGCGCCGCCACGTCGGTCGCCACTAATACGCGCCCGCTGCCGTTGGCGAAGCGGATCAGCACGCGTTCGCGATCGCGCTGCTCCAGATCGCCATGCAGCGCCAGCGCGCTGATGTTCTGCTGGTTGAGCGCGGCGGCGATATCGTCGCACTCGCGTTTGGTATTGCAGAACACCACGCACGAGGCCGGCTGACGCTGCGCCAGCAGTGCCTGCAGCAGCGGCAGCTTTTCGCTCGGACTCGCTTCGATAAATTCCTGTTCGATCGCAGGCAGCTCGCTCACCTCTTCGGTGGCAACATGCAGCGCGTCGCGCTGAAAGCGCGCGCTGAGCGAGGCGATGCTCTCCGGCCAGGTGGCAGAGAAGAGCAGCGTCTGGCGGCTGGCGGGCGTAAGCGCCGCCACCGCTTCCATATCGTCGCGGAACCCCATCTCCAGCATGCGATCCGCCTCGTCGAGCACCAGCGTGTCGAGTTGATCGAGCTTCAGCGTCTCGCGTTTCAGGTGATCGAGAATACGGCCCGGCGTGCCGACCACGATGTGGGGCGCGTGCGCCAGCGAGTCGCGCTGCGCGCTGATGGGCTGGCCGCCGCACAGGGTGAGGATCTTAATATTGCGAGTAAAGCGCGCCAGCTGACGCAGCACGTTGCTGACCTGATCCGCCAGCTCGCGCGTCGGGCAGAGCACCAGCGCCTGAGTAACGTAGCGGCTGCTGTCGATATGCTGCAGCAGGCCGATGCCGAATGCCGCCGTTTTGCCGCTGCCGGTTTTGGCCTGCGCCCGCACGTCGCGTCGCGCCAGGATCGCAGGCAGGGTGGCGGCCTGAACAGGGGTCATCTCGGTGTAGCCCATGTCGGCCAGATTGGCGATCTGGCTGGCGGGAAGATCGGTAAGGGTAGTAAATGCGGTCACGGGCGGCCTCGGCGGCAAAAGGTGGTCGAAAAATAGCGCGGCAAGTCTGGCAGAATGTGCGTCGCGCGGCAACCTGCGAAAAGGGTTACCTGCATGATAGCTTCACCCGGCGGGCGTTTAGGAATAACCCGAAGATGGGTGAGAATGGATGTTATCTTCTAATGATTTTACCCGTCGGCAGGCTGTTTGTGCATATCGTGTGGCGTTTCAAGGCCAATGAAAACTTTATAACTGCACGAATAAGAAAATTAATTTCTTTTTGTATCAGATGATTCCCTTTTTTATACTCCAGCAAAAGAATTAATCATTAAATAAAGTCACCGATGCAGCCGATAAAATAATCACCGCAATTGCTTTATATTTAGCGCGCCATACTTCTATTACAACGACAGTTTGAGGGTTCTCCATTGAGTAATATTGCCCAGGGATCACATGAAGAAGTGCTGAAAATCGTTGGCCGCGCAGTGCTTACGCTGCATGTCCACGGTGAAAGCTTATCTGCTGACAAGGTTGTCTCAATGATCGGCTGCTATGCCGAAAGCGCGGAACAGAACCAGCAGCAGCTGTTTGCGCTGGCGATGGAGATGATGACGGCCCAGAAATGGGCGAAGAGCGCCTGACGTCGTCTTCTCAGTTGAACCAAGCCTCCAGCCGGAGGCTTTTTTTATGCCTCTCTCTTTTTCTCGATTCGCCTTATTGGTCCTACCAATTCAAGCCTGCTTTTTAGCACCAGTCACAGAAGCGGAAAAATCGCGCCGTAAAGGTTGTCTCTGATTAACAAAAGATTAACCATTTGAACTCTTATTGTCGCGCAGCGCGCCTTTGGTCCGACCAAAAAAGGCGCACCGCTTTGGGATAACGCATGAGTGAATCGACTTCGACGGCCGCAGAGCATCTTGTGGTGCGGCTGCGGCGCTATATCGAGCAGCAAAAGCTGGAGCCTGGCATGAAGCTGCCCGCGGAACGCCAGCTTGCCGCTGAGCTGGGCGTGTCGCGATCGTCGCTGCGCGAAGCGCTGCAACAGCTGATCAGCAGCGGCCTGCTGATCAGCCGTCGCGGCGGCGGTACCTGGCTGCGTCAGCAGCTGGCCCCCTGGGCGGAACAGCGCATTGTCGCGCCGGTGCGTGCGCTGCTGCAGGATGACCCCGACTATCGTTACGACATTCTCGAAGCGCGCCATGCCATTGAGGCGAGCACCGCCTGGTATGCGGCGCAGCGCGCCACCGAGGCGGATAAGGAGCGGCTGCGGCTCGCTTTCGACGCCACGCTGAAGCTGAAGGAAAGCGACGATCCCGACCTCGCCGCGCAGGCCGACGTGCGCTTTCACCTCGCTATCGCCGAAGCGTCGCACAATGTGGTGCTGCTGCAGACCATGCGCGGCTTCTTTGCGCTGCTGCAATCCTCGGTGCTGCAAAGCCGACAGCGTATGTACAGCCAGCCGCCGATTTTCGCCCGCCTCACCGAACAGCATCAGCGCCTGCTCGACGCCATCCTCGCCGGCGAGGCCGAGGCGGCGCGCCGGGCGGCGATGGATCACCTCGGCTTTGTCCACGCCACCCTGAAAAGCCTGCATGAAGATGAAGCGCGCCAGGCGCGCATCACGCGTCTGCCAGGCAATGACACTTTTTAACCGCAAGGAAACTGACCTGTGATTATCTCTGCCGCTTCCGATTATCGCGCCGCCGCGCAGCGTATTCTGCCGCCGTTTCTCTTCCACTACATCGACGGGGGCGCCTATAACGAGCGCACCCTGCAGCGCAACGTCGAGGATTTAGCCGACGTGGCGCTGCGCCAGCGCGTGCTGAAGAATATGTCCGATCTCAGCCTGGAAACTCGCCTGTTCAACGAAACCCTGGCGATGCCGGTGGCGCTGGCGCCGGTCGGGCTTTGCGGCATGTACGCGCGTCGCGGCGAGGTGCAGGCGGCGCGCGCCGCGGCGCTGAAAGGCGCCCCTTTTACCCTGTCGACGGTCTCGGTCTGTCCGATAGAAGAGGTTGCGCCCGCCATTAACCGCCCGATGTGGTTCCAGCTCTACGTGCTGCGCGACCGCGGCTTTATGCGCAACGCGCTGGAGCGCGCCAAAGCCGCTGGCTGCTCGACGCTGGTGTTTACCGTGGATATGCCGACGCCCGGCGCGCGCTATCGCGATGCGCACTCCGGCATGAGCGGGCAGCACGCCGCGCTGCGCCGCTACTGGCAGGCGGCGACGCACCCGCAGTGGGCGTGGGACGTCGGCCTGCACGGTCGTCCGCACGATCTCGGCAATATCTCGACCTATCTCGGCAAACCGACCGGACTGGAGGATTATATCGGCTGGCTGGCGAACAACTTCGATCCCTCTATTTCCTGGCGCGACCTGGAGTGGATCCGCGAATTCTGGGACGGCCCGATGGTGATCAAAGGCATTCTCGATCCTGAAGACGCGCGCGATGCGGTGCGTTTCGGCGCGGACGGCATCGTGGTGTCGAACCACGGCGGCCGCCAGCTGGACGGCGTGCTCTCCTCGGCGCGCGCGCTGCCCGCTATCTCCGATGCGGTGAAAGGCGATATCACTATTCTTGCCGACAGCGGCATTCGCAACGGGCTGGACGTGGTGCGCATGATCGCGCTCGGCGCCGACAGCGTACTGCTGGGGCGCGCCTGGCTTTATGCGCTGGCGACGCACGGCCAGCGCGGCGTAGAAAACCTGCTTTCGCTGGTGGAAAAAGAGATGCGCGTGGCGATGACCCTGACCGGCGCGAAATCAATCGCCGAGATCACGCGCGACGCGCTGGTGGATGCCGGCGCGGCGCTCACTAATGCAGCCGTCGCGCCGCGTCCGCGTGCCGTTAGCTGAGGCTTGTCTATACTTACTCACTCTTCATCAACAGGAGGAATAAAATGACTATTCACAAGAAAGGATCGGCGCACTGGGAAGGCGATATCAAAGGTAAAGGCACCATCAGCACCGAAAGCGGCGTGCTGAGCCAGACGCCTTACGGTTTCAACACCCGCTTCGAAGGCGAGAAGGGCACCAACCCGGAAGAGCTGATCGGCGCGGCGCACGCCGCCTGTTTCTCCATGGCGCTGTCGCTGATGCTGGGCAATGCCGGCCATAAGCCGCAGAGCATCGATACCACCGCTGACGTCTCGCTGGATAAAAAAGGCGAAGGCTTCGCCATCACCAAAGTGGCGCTGAACAGCACCATCAGCCTGCCGGGTATCGACAGCGCGGCGTTTGACGAAATCATTCAAAAAGCGAAAGCGGGCTGCCCGGTCTCGCAGGTGCTGAACGCCGAGATCACCCTCGATTATACCCTGAATAATTGATCCAGCAGGTCGCCCTCAATCGGCGACCGCGCTATGCTGGCTGACACGGGTTCTGATGAACCGCAATGGATGCGCCCTGGGGCGCATCTTTTCTTTCTGCGGAAGGAGGAGAAGCGTGGCGAAATATCTGCCGGCAAAAAGACACTGGAAAATGGTGCTGGTGCTGCTCTGTATTTGCGGCGCGTTGATGCTGATCCGCTGGGCGGCGATGATATGGGCCTGAAGGCGTGGATTTGCCGCCACAAGCTGGGCGTATTAGTGATGATCGTGCTGGCGCTGGAGCTGATTCACTTTCTGTTGACCTCATCCTGGCTGCCCTGGGTCTCCCACTGAGCCGCGTCACACATATTCACGCTCTTCCTGCTCGCGCCGTTTAGCGCGCACGTCGCTACGGGCGATACGATACGCCTTGCCAGGATCGCCGGCGACGAACTCGAAGGTCGGCGAATAGTAAAACGGCAGCCAGCCGCCGAAGCCGCTTTCCCACTCCCAGCGCACCGGGCAGGGCCAGATAATGCCGTCATACAAAATGTAATAAACCCAGCGTCCAGTCGGACGACGGGGGCGTGGTGTTTTCATGGGGATCACAACGATAATAGGTTAAAACAGCTTATATTTTGAACGCTGTTGCCGCAGGCTGCAACGTTTAAACCGTTTCTTTTTTCCTCACATCCTTCAGCGGCCTTAATTAACGATGCACTTCGCCGCACAGCAGGACCACGCCAGGCCGCACTTTATGAATGCGATCCGCCATGGTTTCACAGGCTGCTTTGGTCGGGTAAATGCGCTCCGACACCGGCAGGGCATCGCAGGCATCATGGCCGCAGGCGCTCACTAACAACACAAATCCAATCAACATGGCTCGACTCCTTTACACGGTCTCGTTGGTACGGACTGTGATGCTTAGATTCCTTTTTTACGATCCAGTATAGACAAACGTGACGGCGCGGCATTATCAGCCTGAGCGGTATTGCGTCTCAGGAGAAAAACCAGGCGGGCAGCAGGGCGATAAGGTTGTTGAAAGTATGCAGGAAAATCGGCAAGGCCAGGCTGTTGCTGCGCAGGCGCGCATAGCAGAGCAGCAGGGAAAAGAGCGTCAGCGCCACCAGGGTTTCCCAGTGTACGTACTGAGTATGCATCGCCGCGAACAGCAGCGACGTCAGCAGCATGCAGGCGAAGCGGCTGCGCGGCGCCCACAGCAGAAATCCCTGCAGCAGAAAGCCGCGAAACAGCACCTCTTCGAACACCGGCGCCAGCAGCACGGCGGTCAGCAGCAGGATCAGCATCGAATTGCGGCCCTGCTGCGCCTGCTCTACCAGCCAGCCTTCAGGCTGCAAAAACTGCGTCTGGGCCGCCATCAGCGCAAACAGCGCCAGGATAAACAGCAGCGTCTGACGAATGCGCAGCTCGCCCAGCGGCAGATCGCTGCGGCGCTGGCAATAAAAGCGGTAAAGCGGATAGATCACGGCGAATTCAAACAGGCAGAGCACCGGCACCAGAAGACCGTCGTTACGCAGCACGCCGTAGTTGGGAAACAGCGTAATCAGCATCGTCACGAGGTAATAGACCACAAAGCTGCCGACGTAGAACAGCGTCAACGTCACTCTGTCGGGATTGGTGTTCATAGGCAACCCAGCCACTGGAGGAAAGCGCATAGTAGCAACGCGCCCGATCCCTGTCGAGGGAGGCGCGCGTACAAACTTAACGCAGTAATTTGCCGCCTCAGGCTAAAACCGCGACGCCGCGCGCCGATAACCGATTAAACCTGTTTGGGCCTGCGACGTCAGCTGTCGACGCGCTGTTGCCCGAGCCTCTTTTATCGCTTTGCTGTGAGCGCCCCTGATGACTTTTGACCCACCGGAATCGCCGTCGCGCCGCTCTGCGCCGGCGGCTGAAGATCGCACTCTGCGCAGCACGCGCCGTAGCCTGCGCATCTTTTCGCTGCTGCTCTCCGGCGTGCTGCTGCTCGTCGTGCTGATGGTGCTCGTCATCGCCCAGCGGCAGAACCGCGACGCGACGGATCACGATCGCCAGCGGCTGCGCCAGGCGTGGGACGCCCGGCAGGAGACGATGCTGACCGACGTGCGCGACTACGCCTTCTGGAGCGAGGCGTGGCGCAACCTGCATCTGACGCTAAACAAACGCTGGGCATGGGATGAGGAGAATATCGGGCCGGATCTCTACAACGAGTATCACTACGAAGGGGTGTTCGTGGTGGATAATGCGGGCCGCACGCGCTACGCGGTGATTAACGGAAAACTCGCCGATCTGCCGCTGGAGGCCTGGCTCGGCGCGCACAGCGCCTCGCTGCTGCGCGACGCGCGCGGGCTGCAGAACGCGGCGCTGGCGCGCAACGTCGTGATTGAGCAGCAGCCCGCCATTGTCGTGGCGGCGCCCATCTCAAGGGGCAAAGCGGCGGGTCTCTCTGAGCGGCCGGGCGCTCCCTCGGTGCTCGTCTTCGTTAATCTGTTCACGCCGGCCAAATTAGAGGCGCTGGGCAAAATGCTCGACGTTCTGGCGCCGCGCGGCACTGCGGACAACGACGCGCGCCAGCGCCCGACCATGACGCTGGAGGCGATAGACGGCGGGACCGTGGCGCTGCGCTGGCAGCCGAAAATGCCAGGCACGCGCCTGCTGATGCTGCTGCTGCCGATACTGGCGGCGGTGGCGCTGCTCACCGGCTGGATTACGCGCCGCGTCAGTCGCCACGCGCTGCATCACGCCCTGCTATCCGATCGCCGTTTCGCCATGCTGACCCAGAGTCAGCAGGAGCTGGCCAACAGCGAAGCGCGCTTCCGCGACCTGGCTGAAGCGGCTTCAGACTGGATCTGGGAAACCGATGAGCACGGACGGCTGATCTACCTCTCCTCCCGCTTCCATCGCCTGACAGGCCATCAGATTGCCGACTGGACGGGCGAGCATATCGATCGTCTGCTGACGCACTCCAGCCACTCGCTGGTGGCCTGGCTGATGCGACAGGAAGATAGCGGCTCCTCCGCGCCGCTGCGCTGCCAGTTTATGAGCGCGCAGGGCGAACGCCGCATCGGCCATCTGGTGGCGAAAACCATCTGGCACGAGGGGCGTCGCGCCGGCTTTCGCGGCACGGTATCGGATATCACTCAGGGAATGGAGGCGGAGGCGCGCATTCAGTTTCTGTCGCGCCACGACGCGCTCACTGGACTCGCCAACCGCATTCAGCTGCAGGAGTTCCTGACGCGCCATCTGGAGCCGCCGCAGCTGGCGTCGCCGCTGGCGATCGTCAGCCTCGATCTCGACCAGTTCAGGCCGCTGAACGATAACTGGGGGCACGCGGCGGGCGATCAGGTGCTGAATCAGCTGGCGCAGCGGCTGCAGCGCGGCGTCGACGCGCACGAGCTGGCGGCGCGGCTGGGCGGCGACGAGTTCATGCTGGTGCTGCAGGAGGGTGACGCCGACGTGGTGGCGCACCGCTGCGCCCGGCTGCTGCAGGAGGTGCAGCAACCGATCTACACCGGCCAGCACGCGCACTATCTCACCGCCAGCATCGGCATCGCCTGCGCGCCGCAGGACGCCAGCCACCCCGAGGCGCTGCTGCGCATGTCGGATATCGCCCTGAACGAAGCGCGCGCCGCGGGACGCAACCGCTGGGTCTGGTACGCCAATAATATGGCCAACCAGCGCGAGCATAAGCGCGAGATGGCGAAACGCATCGAGCAGGCGTTGCTCAACGACGAGTTTTGCCTGCATTACCAGCCGCGCTATCAGCTGCAAAGCGGCAGGCTGGCGGGAGCGGAGGCGCTGATTCGCTGGCAGCCCGAGGAGGGGCCGCCGATTACGCCCGATCGCTTTATTCCGCTGGCGGAGGAGAATGGCCTGATCGTCGCCATCAGCGACTGGGTGCTGGCGCGCGCCTGCCGCGACGCCAGCGCCTGGGGCGCGGATCGCTATGTGTCGGTCAATATCTCGCCGATAGAGTTTCGCACCAACGATTTGGTGCAGCGCGTCGCGCGCGCGCTGGTGAGCAGCGGGCTGCCCGCCACGCGGCTGGAGCTGGAGATCACGGAAAACGTGACGTTCGAGCATCCGCAGCAGGCGCTGGAAGTGATGCAGGGGCTGCGCGCGCTCGGCGTCAGGCTGACGGTAGACGATTTCGGCACCGGCTATGCGGCGCTGGGTTATCTGAAGACCTTTCCGTTTAACGGCCTGAAGATCGATCGCTCGTGGATGAAAGATTTTCCAGAGTCGCAGCAGGCGGAGTCGGTGGTAGCGGGCATTATCGCGCTGGCGCACGCTTTTGCGCTGACGATTACGGCGGAAGGGATTGAGACAGAAGCGCAGCTCGACCAGCTAAAGCGGCTATCCTGCGAAGAGGGGCAGGGCTACTTTTTGGGACGCCCCGTGCCGCTGGCGGCCTTTACTGCGCTTCTGGAAACCCCATCTCAATCCATTCGGGCTTAACGCACTTTGACCGCTACGGCGGTCATCAGAACGGCAAAGCCCACGAAAGTTGCCAGTTCCATACGATCCTCCTAAGAAAAGTCCTAATAATTTTAGCGCTCCAGCGGAGAGGTTTTGTTCCGTAAGTGCGATTTATCTGAAAAGTTCGGGGCGCAACGTCGTAAACAGGCTGTTCGCGACCATCTTTTTAGCTTTTAAGGGTTAAGCCAGCCGCGCGCCTTTGCTACTCTCTGGGGCGAGTTCACCACGTTCATGAGGAGAAAACGTGAAATATTATGGAAAAGCGCTGCTGGCGCTGGGCATGTTCGCCTTAACCGCCTGTCAGTCAGCGAATAAACCTGATAACACCGCACCGGATGCGGCAAGCGACACCTGCGGCGCTTCGCAGTATCAGAGCTATGTCGGCAAGCCGATTAGCGCCGCCAGCAGCCTGCGTCTGGAAACGCCGGTGCGGGCCATTCGCTGGAACAGCGCGGTCACGATGGACTTTAACCTGCACCGCCTGAACTTCCTGGCGGACAAAAACGACGTTATCAGTCAGGTCTACTGCGGCTAAGGCGTCATAAAAAAAGCGTCGCATTGTCATGCACTGGTCATCAACGGAGCCGAGGATAGATCGTGGATAACAGAGATTTCCACGTCACTCTCAATATGCAATGCTCGTCTTGTTTATTCCCGCTTCGGCGGGAATTTTTTTGCTTATTCCGACGAACCGGTTTCCATTAACTGCGCCAGCAGTTGACGATAATTTTCCAGACGGCGCGCGTCGCCTTCCACCTCCAGCCGCTCAATAACCCGCGCGATCACCGCTTTATTGGTGGCGGGCTCGCCAGCTTCCATTAGCTCGCGCAGGATCACCGCCAGCAGATCGGACTCCTGCGGGGCGTGCCACGCGGGGCTGTTGAAATAGTCCACAATCGCACGGCTGGCACTGTTTTGAACTCTCATATTCACCTCCGCTAAGGCGACGGCGCGTCTGTCACGACCTGCGCAGCGCAGCGTGATGGGTAACTGTGGACCTCGCCGCGACGGGAAGTGGCGGGGGCGTTAGCGCAGCCGGAAAGCCGCACCTGCGCCAGAGAAACTGGCGTTTTTTTAAACATACAACCGACGTCTGAACTTGTCAGTAACAGGCTGACATATTTTTTCATCTCTGCTGACACTCAGCCAGCGGCCCCATCGACATTCACTGCAAAAAAGCGCTAACAGCCTATATACGGCAGTGAAAAGGGCCTGAGGCAGCGAAAAACGGTTTTTTTCTTTTCGTGCCATCATTTGTCGCTCAGCGACAGAGCGCCGTTGATAGACTGTGACCTCCCTCTGTCAGCGCCCGTTTGCTCATGCCACGCACAATTGAATCCTGGAAAATCAATCTTATCTCAGTCTGGTTCGGCTGTTTTTTCACCGGCCTGGCCATCAGTCAGATCATTCCTTTTCTGCCGCTCTATATCGAACAGCTCGGCATCAAAGGCGGTGATGCGCTTAGCCTCTGGTCAGGACTCACCTTCAGCATCACCTTTGTGATCTCGGCCGCCGTCGCGCCGCTGTGGGGCAGTCTCGCCGATCGCAAAGGACGCAAGCTAATGCTGCTACGCGCGGCGTTCGGCATGGGCGTGGTGATCCTGCTGCAGGCCTTCGTTACCCAGGCCTGGCAATTACTGCTGCTGCGCGCGCTGATGGGGCTGACCTCGGGCTATATTCCCAACGCGATGGCGCTGGTAGCGGCGCAGGTGCCGCGCGACCGCAGCGGCTGGGCGCTGAGCTGCGTCTCGACCGGCCAGATCGGCGGGGTGATCCTCGGGCCGATGCTCGGCGGGCTGCTGGCGGACTGGGTCGGCCTGCGCATGGTCTTTATCGTTACCGCCGCGCTGCTGCTGGTAAGTTTCCTGGTGACGCTGTTTCTGATTAAAGAGACCGGCTATACGCCGGTGAGTAAAAAGGACAAGCTGAGCGGGCGCGAGGTGTTCGCTTCGCTCGACAATCCCAGGCTCATGCTTTGCCTGTTTGTCACCACCATGGTGATCCAGATGTGCAACGGCTCGGTTAACCCGATTCTGACGCTGTTCGTGCGCGAACTGGCGCCGACCGCGGATAACATCGCCTTTCTCAGCGGGGTGATCGCCGCGCTGCCGGGCATTTCAGCGCTGATTGCCGCGCCGTGCCTGGGCAGGCTGGGCGACCGTATCGGCACCCAGCGGATTCTGCTGGCGACCATGGTGGTGTCGCTGCTGCTGCTGATCGCCATGTCTTTCGTCACCAGCGCCACCCAGCTCGGCGTGCTGCGCTTCCTGCTCGGCTTTGCCGACGGCGCGATGATGCCGGCGGTGCAGACGCTGCTGGTGCGCCACTCGCGCGACAACATTACCGGCCGTATTTTCGGCTACAACCAGTCCTTTATGTATCTCGGCAACGTCGCCGGCCCGCTGCTCGGCGCGGCGGTGTCGGCGCTGACCGGCTACCGCTGGGTCTTCTTCGCCACCGCGCTGGTGGTGCTGGTTAACGTGCTGCTGCTGAAGCGCTTTTACCGGCGTCCACGTACGGTGCTGGAGCCGAAGGGGAAAAGCGCAGCGCATAGCGCCAGCGACGCTGAGTCAACAGAAACTCGGCGCTGACGCTCGGGCTCCAGGAGTCGTCGCCGCCTACGCCCATATGCGCGGCGTCGAGATGCAGCCAGCATCCCGGCTCCGCACGCAGCAGATGGCGGTGCGTCGCGTCGCGCAGCTGCTCAAGGCTGTAGCGGCTCAGCGAGAAGCTGAAGTCGCCGCTGACGCGCCAGCCTTCCGCCTCCAGCCGCCGCGTGCCGCCGCGCAGGCCGTTTTCGCTCGGAAAAACGTAAGGGGTATGCAGCGCGTCGAGAGGCAGCTGCCAGCGCGAGAACTGCGCCGCCAGCTGGCGGTCCGGATAGTTTTCATGGGGGCCCAGCCCCAGCCAGGTAACCTGCTGCGGCGCGGCGGCGAGCTGACAGCGCAGGCCGATGCGCGCCGGCGCGGGCGCGTCGGCGGCCTGTTCCACCTCAACCTCCAGATGCATTTCGCCCAGCGCGTTGAACCGGTAGCGTTTGTGGCTGAGAAAGGCGAGCCGACCCTGGGCGTACCAGCCGTGCAGCACGCTGATCTGCACCGCGTCCGACAGCGTCGAAGCCTCTGTTCGCTCTACGCGGCAGGTCATGGCGTCGTAGCCGGCCGCTTTCCAGCGCTCTGACCAGGCGTTGGGATCGACGCGCTCCGCTTCACTGGTGCCGATATCGTTATCGAGCGGCGCGCGGATAAAGCAGTCCTGCAGCGGCGACAGCAGCCTCGCCTGCTCGTCGACCAGCCACTGCGTCAGCTCGCCGCTTCTGCGGTTAAACTGCCAGCGCTGATTGCGGTGCGTGACGGCGATAGCCGTCTCCTCCATGCTGAGCCTCGGCGGCTCGCCCGCACTCGGCTGCGGCGGAAGCGCCAGCGCGGCGGGCAGCGGCCACTGATGCCAGGCGACGCGCCAGTCGGCGTCAGACCAGGCGGTGGCGGCGCGCTGGTGTACGGCGACGTTTAGCCAGCACTCGCCGGTAAGATCCGCTATCGGCGGAACGCAAATGCGCTGCATTCCCTGGGGCGCGATATCCAGCGCGGTTTCGCCCTGCGCCACGACCTCGCCCTGCTGCTCAACGCGCCAGCGCAGCACCTCATTATCGCTGCGGCGAAACAGGTAGTCGCTGCTGACGGTAAAGCTAAAGGGATCGTCGGCGTCCGGGGTAAAGTGGAAGAACTGCTGCGCGCGCTGCGCTTCAAATAGCGCCGGATGCGGCGTGCGGTCGGCGAACACCAGACCGTTCATGCAGAACTGGCGGTCGTTAGGCTTGTCGCCGAAGTCGCCGCCGTAGGCCTGCCAGGGCCGCCCGTTTTCATCGTAGCGCGTCAGGCTCTGGTCGACCCAGTCCCAGACGAAGCCGCCCTGCAGGCGCGGAAACTGACGAAACGCCTGCCAGTATTTTGCAAAGCCGCCGAGGCTGTTGCCCATGGCGTGCGCATACTCGCACAGGATCAGCGGCCGGTTTTCGCCCGGCAGGCCGATCCACTTTTTCAGCGACCATTTAGGCACGGCGGGGAAGGGCTGATCTTCATCGACGCGCGCGTACATCGGGCAGAGAATATCGGTCGCCGCGCTGTTGGCGCCGCCGCCTTCATACTGCACGGGGCGCGTCGCATCGGCGCTTTTCACCCAGCGATAGAGCGCGTCGTGCGTGCTGCCGTGCCCCGACTCGTTGCCCAGCGACCAGATAATAATGCTGCAGTGGTTGCGGTCGCGCTGCACCATGCGCGTGACGCGTTCGCTAAAGGCGGCAAACCAGCGCGGGTCGTCTGCCAGGCGGCTCATCGGCTGCATGCCGTGGGTTTCGATATTGGCTTCGTCGACCACGTAGAGGCCATAGCGGTCGCACAGTCGATACCAGAGCGGATGGTTAGGGTAGTGCGAACAGCGCACCGCGTTGAAGTTATGCTGCTTCATCAGTTCAATGTCGCGCCGCATCGTCGCTTCATCCACCACCTGGCCTCTCTCCGCGTGATGTTCGTGGCGATTCACGCCGCGTATCAGCAGCGGCTGGCCGTTCAGGCAGAGCAGGCCGTTTTCGATAGCGACGCGGCGAAAGCCGACATCGTACGCCTCGACCTCAATGGTTTCGCCCTGCGCGTCGAGCAGCGCCAGCGTGGCGCGGTAGAGCGTCGGCGTTTCTGCGCTCCACAGCGCGGGCGCGTCAACGCGCAGGCGCAGCTCGGCGCGATCGGCATAGTGGCCGCGCTCGTCGATAATCGCGCTGCCGAGCGGCTGCTCGATGACGCCAGTCTGCTTGCCTTCTCGCCACAGCGTCAGCCGCAAACGCAGCGCCGCGTCCTGAGCGGTGACGCGTACCCGCGCCACCAGATCCGCGCTGCGATATTCCGGGCTCAGCAGCGTCTCCAGCTGGACATCCGCCAGGTGCGGCGTCGGCTTATGCAGCAGCGAGACGTCGCGGAAAATGCCGCTCATGCGCCACATATCCTGGTCCTCCAGCCAGGTGCCGTCGCTCCAGCGCAGCACCATCACCGCCAGGCGATTCGCGCCGCGCACCAGCGCCGCGCTGAGGTCGAACTCAGCAGGCAGACGGCTATCCTGGGAGTAGCCGATAAACCGGCCGTTACACCACAGGTAAAAGGCGGAGCTGACGCCGTCAAAGATAACGCGCGTCTGTCCCGTTTCAGGCCAGCTGTCGTCAAGAGTGAATGTGAGCGAGTAACAACCTGTAGGGTTCTCTGCCGGCACGCACGGCGGCGTCGCCGCGATTGGATACTGGACGTTGGTATAAATGGGGGCGTCATAACCGTGCATCTGCCAGTTAGCGGGTACCGGCAGCCTGGCTGCGTCAGGCAGATCCTGCTGCAGCCAGCTTTCCGGCAACGATTCAGGACGGTTGAAGTAGCTAAAGTTCCACGCGCCGTTCAGGCTGCGCTGCGCGGCAGAGGGCTGCTCGTCGCGCGCCGCCTCTTCGCTGCGCCAGCTGGCGAAAGGCGGATGGGCATCAAGGCGATGCAGGCTGGTGACGACCGGGTTCTCCCAGTCGCGGCGGGCAAGAAGTTGACTCAGCGAAATCGGCGGCGTTGACATAGCGGTGTCCTTAAATTGTATTGCGCTCACAATGCAGGGTTTGCCGCGCTCTGTAAAGAGCGAAGGTTTAATGAAAGGGGCAATTTTTTAACGCGCTCTGCGCCGTGAACCGCCCCGATGTCGGTTTTATGTCACTTTCGTACCAGTAAATTGTTAAGCCTGGTATGCAAGGATTAATACCGCCCTGAGTCAGAGAATTCTCTCTTGTCGCCTCGGTTTGCCGCTCATACACTCAGCCCGATTTCATCCATCCTGAGGTTGTTATGGTACGTATTGTTAAACTTGCCGCGGTCGTGGCGCTGGCGACCGCGCTGAGCGGCTGTATTTTCCCGCCCCCGGGCGGCGGCTGGGGAGGTCCTGGTGGCGGCGGTGGCGGTGGCTGGGGCGGTCACGGTCACGGTTTTACTGGTCCGCGTTAACCCCACATAACTTCCGCTTTATTTCGGGCTGAAACGATTTGCGTCTCGCTTAATTAGCAGTAAAACGTTTCGCCCGCTCCTTAAAAAATGTTTAAGCCCTGTTTTAATAAAACGCGTTATAAAGAGCCGCGGAAAATCGGCCAAAAGCGCTGTTTTTTTATTTTGGCGAGTGATAACGTCTGCTTTTATTTACCCCATGGGAAAAGGGCATGAAGAACCTTATCGCTGAATTACTGGTAAAACTGGCGGCAAAAGAAGAAGAGTCTAAAGAACTGGTGGCTCAGGTTGAAGCGCTGGAAATTATCGTGACGGCGATGCTGCGCAAGATGGATCCGGAACAACAGCACGCTATCGCCGCCGGTATCGACAACGCGATGCACACCGCTAACGTCGACGCCAGTAACGAAGATGCGCTTTTGTTACGTAACTACCTGGATAAATTACTTAACCATCCGCGCGTCTGACTGTAAATAGCCGGGCAGTGCGATCGGCGCTGCAAATTCGCGCAAAGATCCACCGCTCCTTTTCTCTCGTGCCAGAATTAACGGATTATTCATCAAGGGAGTCATACCATGAAGTTGCATTTAACGGCAGTCGTGATGGCAGGTTTGCTGATGAACGGCGTCAGCATGGCGCAGGCCGCCGAGAAAACGGCGCAGCAGCAAAAAATGACGCAGTGCAACCAGCACGCCAGCACGCAAAATCTGAAAGGCGACGCGCGTAAATCTTTTATGAGCGAATGCCTGAAAAAAGAGAGCAATATCTCCAGCATGACGCCGCAGCAGGTAAAAATGAAAAGCTGCAACACCGCAGCGGGTGATAAAAAGCTTAGCGGCGACGCGCGTAAAAGCTTTATGAGTTCCTGCCTGAAAAAAGCCTGATATGCGGTTTATTACGGCCGCCTCGCGGCCGTAATAAACCCGCGCCACTCCCGCTTCGTTTTTTTAATATTTACACTTGCTAAAACTTTAAATAGACGCCTTAACAACGGCTTAGCCACTTTTTTATTTTCAGACTCTGCCTTCCGCTTTCCTTTGCCACACTTACTTTTTGTAGGGGAATAGCGGCGTCCGTCGAGGGCGCATTGTTGAATAACAACAAAGAAGGAGCCGTGTCATGAATTATCAGCCCGTCATCGCCCTAAAGGTTCTGCCCGATCGCCAGCCCACCAAAACGAAAATAGCCGATACCGATATTCTGCTGGTGCGCGACGGAGAAAAGGTGCGCGCTTATCAGGCCACCTGTCCGCATGCGGGCGCGCCGCTGGAGCAGGGCGCTATCTGCGGCGATAAGCTGGTTTGCCCCTGGCATAAGGCGGTATTTGCGCTGGAAGATGGCCATATGTGCGAGCCGCTGGCGCTGGCCGACCTCAAACAGTTTCCGCTGCGCGTCGAGAACGGCATTGTGCAGGTCAATCCCAAAGCCATGTCATCTGCGACGCCCATTGGCAGCGGCGGCGACGCGCCGGTTTATGCGGTGCTCGGCGGCGGCGCGGCAGGCAGCGCCGCCATCTGGACGCTGCGCCGGGAAGGCTTTAAGGGAAAGGTGGTGCTGGTGGAGCGCGAGCCGGAGGCGCCCTATGACCGCACGGCGCTGACGAAATTCGTCCCCTCCGGCAAGATGGATATCAAGGATGTGCCGCGCATTCTGAAAGAGGACATTTTGCAACACGTCGATCGCTTCCAGGGCGAGGTGACGCGTCTCGACACGCGCGAGCAGCGTATCCACTTCGCCGACGGCGGCTCGCTGTTTTACGACAAATTGCTGATCGCTTCCGGCGGCGCGCCGCAGCGTCCCGACTTAGCGGGCAGCGATCTGGCGGGGGTACACCTGCTGCGTTCGCTGGCGCAGGCGGATGCACTGCTCAAGGAGGTCGACCAGAGCCAGCAGCTGGTGATTATCGGCAACAGCTTTATCGGCATGGAGATGGCGTCGGCGCTGCGCAATCGCGACGTCGAGGTCACGGTGGTGGCGCGGCATCCGCTTCCTTTCGCGCGCCAGTTCGGCGAACAGATCGGCCGCTATTTCCGCGATCTGCACGGCAGCAACGGCGTGCACTTTGTTGATGGGGATCCGGCCGAGCTGGAGGGCGAGCATCACGTTACCGCGCTGCGTCTGCAGGATGGCCGCCGCATCAAGGCGGACGTGGTGCTGCTGGCGACCGGCATTCAGCCCGCGACCGGATTTATTCACGATCTGTCGCTGCGCGAGGATGGCAGCCTGCTCGCCGACAGCCAGCTGCGCGTAACGCAAAACGTCTGGGTGGCGGGAGATATCGCCAGCTATCTGACGCCGCAGGGGCCGCTGCGCGTCGAGCACTATCGCGTCGCCCATCAGCAGGGGCGCATCGCCGCCTTTAATATGCTGGACAAGCGCATAATGTACGACCGCGTGCCCTTTTTCTGGACCACGCACTTCGGCACGCGCTACGAGTATCTCGGCCATGCCGAAGAGTGGGACGAGTATCGCCTGATCGGCTCGCTGGAGGAGAAAAAGTTTATCGCGCTTTACGGCCAGCAGGGCAAGCTGGCGGCGGCGTTCTCCTGCGGCATGTATACGCTCACGGCGGCGCTGGTACTCGAGATGCAGCAGCCGATGACCATGGCGCAGGCGCTGGCGACGGTGACGAGCCGTCAGGGATAGCGAAAGCGGGCGGAGCGGGCGCTCCGCCTGATGGGTTACTTTTTGCTCAGCGCTTCAGACTTCGCCATACACTGCTGCATCGCCTCCATCACGGCGGCGCGAAAGCCTTTCTCTTCCAGCACTTTCACCGCTTCGATGGTGGTGCCGCCGGGCGAGCAGACCATATCTTTCAGTTCGGCGGGATGTTTGCCGGTCTCCAGCACCATCTGCGCCGAGCCTTTTACTGCCTGGGCGGCGAACTGATAGGCCTGAGCGCGCGGCATGCCGCCGAGCACGGCGGCGTCCGCCATCGCTTCGATGAACATAAAGACATAGGCGGGCGCCGAGCCGCTAACGCCGACCACCGAATGGATCAGATATTCGCTGACCACCGCTGCTTTGCCGAAGCTCTCGAATATCGTGACCACCTCGTCGATTTCCGGCTGCTCGACCAGCACGTTCGGCGTTATCGAGGTCATCCCTTCGTTGACCAGCGCCGGCGTATTCGGCATGACGCGCACGATTTTGCGGTCGTGGCCTAGCACCGTCGCCAGCGAATCGAGCGTCACGCCCGCGGCGATAGAGACCACCAGCGCCTCTTTTTTCAGCTGGCTGGCCAGATCTTTCAGCACTTTCAGGATGACGTTGGGTTTGACCGCGCCAAACAGAATATCGACTTCGCGCGCCAGCGCCTCGGCGCTCTCGGCGGCCTGAATGCCGTACTCGCGCGCCAGCGCCTCGTTGGCCTCCGCCTTGCGGTCAAATACCCAGATGTTCGAGGGCGCGACCTGGCCGCTTTTCACCAGTCCGCCGATAATGGCTTTGGCCATATTGCCGCCGCCGATAAACCCAATCTTCTTCTCCAGCATCGCCGTATCCTTAAGAAAGTTCGAAAATCTTAACGCGTTAGCTTACTTCAGCCAGGATTAATAACAAGTCAGCAAGGAGAACACTGCATGGGCGACAATGAAAATCAAAGCCGGCACTACCCGGTTAAAGAGAATATGCCGTGGCAACGTATCGAGTGGCGTATTCAGCATGCGGGCTTCGCGCTGCTGCTGCTGATTGTCGTCGCTGGCGTGGCAGGGCTGTTTTCAAAAGGCTGGCTGAGCAACCAGAGCGTCGCCAGCGCGGATAAGCGGCTGAGCGTCGATTACGAACGCTTCGGGCGACGAGAAAGCAACATGGATATGACGCTGTGTCTGAAGCAGCTGCGCGGCGACGATTATCAGATCAGGCTGCGCGGTCCGCAGCTCGACGATATTCAGCTGCAGACCCTTCAGCCGCAGCCGGACGAGGCCTGGAGCACCGGCGATAGCCTGCTGCTGCGCTGGCACCGGCGCGCCGATCAGCAGGAGGCGACTATCTGGATCGGTACCCAGGCGCAGGATTTCGGCCGCTATCACCTTACCGTCACGCTCGACGACGCCTCCAGCGTACGCTTTAGTCAGTTTATCTACCCTTAGGAGAGCCATATGGAAACGGTTTTGCGCGCAGCCAGCATGTATCTGCTGTTGATGGTGGTGTTTAAAATCGCTGGACGGCGCACCCTCATGGAGATGACCTCTTTTGATCTAATTTTGCTGCTGATTATCAGCGAGGCGACCCAGCAGGCGCTGCTCGGCGATGACTTTTCCGTCACGGGTGCCGGATTAACCATCGTTACGCTGATTGTGATTGATATTCTGTTCGGCGTGATGAAAACGCGCTTTCCCCGCATGGAGCGGCTGATTGACGGCTCTTCGCTGATCCTGGTGGAAGAGGGCAAACTGCTGCGCCAGCGGGCGAAGCGCGCCGGAGTAGACGAAGAGGATATTCTGCAGAGCGCGCGTAGCTCGCAGGGACTGGAGCGGCTGGACCAAATAAAGTTTGCCATTCTGGAGAAGACCGGCAAGATCTCCATCATTCCCAAAGAGTAAGGAAAGAACATGGTTATCTGGGTTGATGCCGACGCCTGCCCCAACGTCATTAAAGAGGTGCTTTACCGCGCGGCGGATCGCACCAAAACGCAGGTGACCTTCGTCGCCAACCAGTCGCTGCGCGTGCCGCCATCGCCCTGGCTGAAAACGCTGCGCGTGCCAGCCGGGTTCGACGTCGCGGATAACGAGATCGTAAAGCGCGTGGAACCAGGGGACCTGGTGATTACCGCAGATATCCCGCTGGCGGCGGAGGTGCTGGAGAAAGGGGGCGCAGCGCTTAACCCGCGCGGCGAGCGCTATTCGCCCGCCACTATCCGCGAAAAGCTGACCATGCGCGATTTTATGGACACGATGCGCGCCAGCGGCGTGCAAACGGGCGGTCCAGCGGCGATGAGCCCGCGGGACCGCCAGCAGTTCGCTAACGCGCTCGACAGCTGGCTGACGCAGCGCCAGCGCTGAAATCAGACAAAGCTGTCGTCGTCGTCGTTAAAGCCGTCGAAGCTGTCGTTGCCGAGATCGTTGAAGTCGTTATTATCCGCGTAGTTGTTATCCCAGCCGTTGTTCTGGTCGAGGAAACCGCTGCCGCCGCTGTTGAAGGTGTCGAGATTGTCATCGACCTGCGGCAGCGGCGCGTCGGGTTCGTTGATAATGTTAACGATCTCTTCCGGCTGCGAGTGGTGGAACAGGCTGGTCAGCATATCCGCCATCACCACGCCGCCTGCGACGCCTACTGCGGTTTGCAGCGCGCCGCCGAGAAAGCCGGTGCCGCGCGCTGGGGCGGCAGGTGCATTGTTATATTGCTGCGGCTGCTGCGGCTGCTGCGGCGCATTGTTCCACGCCTGCTGCTGTGGCTGCTGCGCAGGCGCCTGCTGGCGCGATCCGCCGCCGAACAGGCTCGACAGAAAACCGCCGCTGCTCTGCTGCTGAGGCTGCTGTTGCTGTTGCGCCAGGCGATTCTCCAGCTCGGTGATGCGATCGTTGAGTTTCTTCATCGCCGCTTCCTGGATCAGGATCGCCTGCGCCATATAGTAAGGCGCGCCGGGCTGCTGCTGCAGATGCTCTTTAATCAGCTGTTCCGCCGCCGCGTCACGCGGTCCGGTCTGGCTCTCGGCCTGTTTCAGACGGCTGAACAGACCCTCAATTAACTGATGTTCCTGACTGTACATAATGGCTCTCCTGTTGCGATTGAATAAGTATATGGGGACGCGGCGCGGCAAAGTAAAATCCACCAGGTAAGCAAATGTTGCCGCCGCTTGATTTGACGCGATCTGCACGAAATGCGCATGGTTAACCCGTTAATATTTAATGAAATTGGTGTGAAAGTCTGAAAAGGATGCGCAATTCTTGCTTCACGGGTGGAGGCTATAGCGGTTTCCAGTTATGATGCGTCGCATTATTAAGCGATACGCCGAGATTTACGGCCTGTAACGGCGGAGGAACTGCCCGATGTCTCTACCCATTTATCTGATCGGCGCGCGCGGCTGCGGGAAAACCACCGTGGGCGAGGCGCTATCGCGCGCGCTCGGCTACACCTTTCGCGATACCGATCACCATCTGCAGCTCAGCACCCAGCGCAGCGTTGCGCAGATTGTGGCCGATGAAGGCTGGGAAGGCTTTCGCGCGCGGGAAACGGAGTCGCTAAAAGCGGTTACCGCGCCATCCACGGTGATCGCTACCGGCGGCGGCATGGTGCTGGCGGAGCACAATCGTCGCTTTATGCGCGAACAAGGACGCGTGATCTGGCTCAGCGCGCCATCACATATTCTGGCGCAGCGGCTGGAGAGCCAGCCGGAAGCGGCGCAGCGCCCAACGCTGACCGGCCGTCCTATCGCTGAAGAGATGGGCGATATTCTGCGTGAACGCGCGCATCTCTATCGCGACGCCGCCCACCATGAAGTCAACGCCATGCAGACGCCGGAGCGCGTTATCGACGAGATTCTTCAGTCGCTGTCGCTGGCGCGCGCCAGCTAGTTTCCGCTTTTTTCTTCAGATTCCTCCCGCTTTCCCGTCTGGGTTGCGTAGCCTGGCTATACTGATCCTCAGACGGGAATCGTCTCGTCGTGTGGAATACGATTAGCCAGGAGGGATTAAATATGCCGACCAGACCGCCTTATCCACGCGAAGCTCGCGTCGTCACCGTTGAGAAGGGACCGCCGGGCAGCACCGTAACCTCATGGGAGTTACGCGCCGATCATCCATCGCCCAATACCTTAATTAGCGAACATACGTCTGAAGCGGAAGCGCAGGATGCCAAAGTTCGCTATGAAGATGTGGAAAAAGAGTAGGATAATCTCTCTGGCAGGGACGCCAGCCTGAATACGCTTTTTCGCTGATTTCTATTTGCTGTTATTAGCTGCCTGGGCGCAGCGAAGCTGTTATCCATTCTACTATTTCTCTTAACTCCCCTATAAAATCATTTCTCTTTGCCGCCTGCCCGGTTATTTCACTGCGCACTATTTCCCCTGACAAAAATTGACGCTTGACCCTTATTCCCCCGCGTTTTAGTTTTAACCATCGAAACAGGAACTCGGTTCCATATAGTGAAACTCGCAATATGACCACACTCGAAAACGCCGCCGCGGTGCTTAAGCTGTTTCAGCAAAAAGGGGTGACGCAGGGAAATCCCGGGCTGACGTTTACCGATGTCGTCGAGGCGCTGCGCCTGCCGAAAAGCACCGTATCGCGCCTGCTGGCCACCATGGAAAGTCAGGGCATGCTGGAGCGCGACGCAGAGAGCCGCTGTTTTCATATTGGCCGCGTGCTGCTGTCGGCCGCCGGACACTATCTTTCCGCGCCGCTGGTAGACAGCGCCGCGCCGGCGATGGCGCGGCTGGCGGATAAAACCGGCAGCATCGGCTATATCTCGCGCCTCGACGGGCGCGATCTGGTGGTGATGCGCATGTTTCACGGACGCCACTTCACCCAGCTGGTGACGCCGCCGGGAAGCCGCATGATCGCCGCCGCTACCTCGACCGGCCGCGTGCTGCTGGCGCAGCTCAGCGAAGACGAGGTGCGCGAGCGCTACCGCGACGCCTGGCAGCCGCTGCCGCCCAATTCGCCGCAAACGCTGGAGGCGCTCTGCGCGCAGCTGGCGGCGATCCGCAGCCAGCGTTGGTCGCTGGCGCGCAATGAAACGCTGCCCGGCATCAGTTCGCTCTCCGTCGCGCTGCATAATAAATATCACGGCGACACGGTGGCGCTTTGCCTTTCGTTTTTATCGCAGGAGAGTTCACCTGGCTATCCGCCTGCGCTGCTTGATGAATTACGCATAACGGCCAGCGACCTGGCCGAGAAATATGGCGCAACGCCACTCTGAATTTAATTTTTTATCGGCGCAATACTTTCGCCACACCGGGAAAACGCCAGGCCTTCGGGCCTGTTTATTCAACCTCACGGACGAAATAAAAAAACGACGTAAGCGAGCCTGATTCAGGCTCGCGAAGCGTCATTTCATTTCTACCGGCATTGCTGACGGGGACAATATGGAGAAGGTTAATCCAGTTAAACAGGCTGGCGTGGCGATAGTATTAATCGCCCTGTCGGTAGCGGGCGCCATTATCGGCGTGCAGCTTATTACCACTATCGGCGTGACGCCGAATACCTCAATTATCGGCGCGCTATTCGCCATGCTGCTGGCGCGAATTCCCTTACAGGCGTTTCGCCGCTATCGTTCGATTGAAATTCAAAACCTCGCGCAAACCGCAATTTCTTCCGCCACCTTCGGCGCGGCCAACAGCTTATTAATGCCGATCGCCGTGCCCTGGGCGTTAGGCGAGCCGCAGCTGGTGCTGCCGATGTTCTGCGGCGTCAGCGCGGCGATGCTGCTGGACGCTTATCTGCTCTACCGCCTGTTCGATACCCGCGTCTTTCCCGCCAGCAACGCCTGGCCGCCGGGCGTGGCCGCCGCAGAGGCGATCAAAGCGGGCGACAGGGGCGGACGACAGGCCTGGCTGCTGGCGGCGGGCATCGTCGGCGGCATTCTCGGCTCGATGCTGAAGATCCCGATGTCCGCTTTCGGCACCGCCTTTATCGGCAATATCTGGGCGCTGGGCATGCTCGGCGTCGGCTTTCTGGTGCGCGCCTATGCGCAACCGGTTGCCGGCATCGATATCAACGCGCTCTATCTGCCGCACGGCGTCATGGTCGGCGCGGGGCTGGTGGCGCTGATTCAGGTGGTGATGGTGATCCGCAGCCGTCGCCACGACGAGCAGAAAGTGAGCCGCGGCGGCAATGAGGTCAGGCGCGCGCTCGGTCTTGGCGGCGCGGGCTACCTGATTATTTCGGCGCTGCTGGCGCTGGCGGGCGGTTTGTGGAGCGAAATGAGCCTGCCGATGCTGCTGCTGTTTGTGATTTACGCCGCGTTCGCCGCCTTCGTGCATGAGCTGATCGTCGGCATCGCCGCGATGCACTCCGGCTGGTTCCCGGCCTTCGCCGTGGCGCTGATTACCCTGATCGTCGGCATCCTGCTCGGCTTTCCGCCGCTGGCGCTCTGCCTGCTGTGCGGCTTTACCGCGGCGACCGGGCCCGCCTTCGCCGACATGGGCTACGATCTGAAAGCGGGCTTTATCCTGCGCGGCAACGGCGCGGATCTGCAGCAAGAGCTGTGGGCCCGCCGCATCCAGCTGATCGCGGCGATGATCGCGTTCCTGGTCTCTATTCCGGTCGTCTGGTACGCGCATAACCTGTTCTTTGCGGAAAACCTGCTGCCGCCGGTGGCGCGCGTTTACGCCAAAACCATCCAGGCGGGCGCGGAGCCCGGCATCGCCGGCAGCCTGCTGATGTGGGCGATTCCCGGCGCGGTTATTCAGCTGATCGGCGGGCCGAAGCGCCAGCTCGGCGTGCTGCTTGCCACCGGCCTGCTGATCAACAATGCGATGGCCGGCTGGGCGGTGGTGGTGGGCATCGCGCTGCGCATCGTGATCCTTCGCGTATGGGGCGAACGCGGCCGCTCGCCGATGGAGGTGATGGCGGCGGGCTTTATCGCCGGCGACGCGCTCTATAGCTTCTTTCACTCGCTGTTTGCCAGCGGAAAAAAATAATTAAGGGATGTCATGAGCTTGCACCAGACGTTACAGGTATTTGAATTATTCGACAGCGCATTGATCGACGGTCAGCAGGTGGTGGATCTTTTTGCCGCTTTTCCCGGCGTCAACGCCAGCTTTAAACGCGTCAGCGGGCCGAAAGGGCGCACCGATTTCGTTCGCATCGATATTCCGGGCGCGCAGGGCAAAGCCGGCGGCGGCAGCGCGCCGACGCTCGGCATTATCGGCCGCCTGGGCGGCATCGGCGCGCGCCCGACGCGCATCGGCATGGTCTCCGACGCCGATGGCGCCGTGGCGGCGGTGAGCAGCGCGCTGAAGCTGGCCGTTATGCAGACCAAAGGCGACGTGCTGGCGGGCGACGTCATCGTCACCACCCATATCTGTCCCGATGCGCCGACGCGTCCGCACGAGCCGGTCGATTTTATGGATTCGCCTATCGACGACGTCACCATGAACGACAATGAGGTGGTGCCGGAGGTTGACGCTATCCTGTCGATCGATACCACCAAGGGCAACCGCATTATCAACCACAAAGGATTTGCGCTGTCGCCTACGGTAAAAGAGGGCTATATCCTGCGCGTATCGGACGATCTGCTGCGCATCATGGAGATGACCACTGGCCGTCCGGCGGTGACCTTTCCCATCACCACGCAGGATATAACGCCTTACGGCAACGGCATTTATCACCTCAACAGCATTCTGCAGCCCTCAACCGCCACCGATGTGCCGGTGGTCGGCGTGGCGATCACCGCCGAGTCGGTGGTGCCGGGCTGCGGCACCGGCGCCAGCCACGAAGTGGATATCGCGGCGGCGGCGAAGTTTGCGGTGGAGGTGGCGAAAGAGTTCGGCCGCGAGACCTGCCATTTCTACGATGCAGACGAATATGCCCGCCTGCTGGCGCTCTATGGCAGCCTGAGCCATCTGCGTAAACGAGACTAATATGACGAAATCCCTGGTTACGCTGACTATCGGTCAGTCGCCGCGCAGCGATATCATGCCGCTGCTGACAGAGTTTTTACCCGGCGAGCAGACCGACCATGTCGGCCTGCTGGATGGGCTGAGCGAAGCGGAGATCGCCACGCGCTACGCGCCTGACGCCCAGGACGGCGTGCTGGTGTCGCGCCTGCAAAACGGCGCGCAGGTGCGGCTGGCCACGGCAAAGGTAGAACAGGGATTGCAGGCAAAAATCGCCGCGCTGGAAGCCGAAGGCTACGACACTATTCTGCTGCTCTGCACCGGCGAGTTCGGCGCGCTGACCGCGAAAAGCGCGCTGCTGCTGGAGCCGGACCGCATTATTCCGCCGCTGGTTTCCGCCATTGTGCAGGAGCATCAGGTCGGCATCGTGGTGCCGGTCGAGGAGCAGATTCAGCAGCAGGCGAATAAGTGGCGCAATCTGAAGCGCCGCCCCTGTTTCGCCGTCGCCAGCCCCTATATTCCCGATAATGAGAAGCTTACCGACGCCGCGCTCTCCCTTCAGGAGCAGGGCGCGGACGTGGTGGTGCTGGACTGCGTCGGCTATAACCAGACTCATCGAGACTTTTTGCAGAAGCTGCTCGACATTCCGGTGCTGCTCTCCAACGTGCTGGTCGCCAAACTGGCCGCTGAACTTATCGTCTGATAACCGACGCGATCACAAAGCGGGAGGCGGCGCTGCAATTCGCGTGACAGATCAGCGAGTTCCGCTCTACACTGCCAGCTACCTTAATGTGCTGTGAGGAAGTAATATGCTCAATGTAAGCGAGTATTTTGACGGAAAAGTGAAATCGATCGGTTTCGACAGTGCCAGCACTGGTCGCGCCAGCGTAGGCGTAATGGCGGAAGGCGAATACACCTTCGGCACGGCGCAGCCGGAAGAGATGACGGTAGTAAGCGGATCGCTGAAGGTGCTGCTGCCGGGCGAAACCGAGTGGCAATGGTTTGAAGCGGGTTCGGTGTTCAACGTGCCGGGCCACAGCGAGTTTCATCTGCAGGTGGGCGAGCCGAGTTCCTATCTCTGCCGCTACCTGAAAGAGTAAAAATCACCGCAAAGCGGCCCGCGACGTTCTTAGCGCGGGCCGCTTTACTACTCGGGATAGGTTATCCCGGCCGTCTGTCGGGCGATTTTTAGCGGGTGACAGTGACCTGCTCCAGCCGCGTATCCTGCCACGGCGCACTGCCCAGCTTCGACGCCAGCGGCACCAGCACGCGCAGATCCTCCAGCCACGCGTCGCGCGTCTCATCCGTCTTCTGTCCGTCACCCTCACTACGACAGGCTACCTGCAGATAGCGACCGCTGAAAGCGGGGTTGATGCTCTGCGCCTCGCCGCCTGCCAGCACGCTACACTGCTGCCGCGTGCGGCGCACGTCCGATGACGGCGCGCGCTCCACTAAATCCGTATCGACGGTAAACGTCTGTCCGGCCACCAGCGGAAAACGCAGCGTGGTTTTTAGCGCTTCGAGTCGACTGGGCTGCGAGGCAATCGACATCGCAAACTTCAGCTGGATCAGATTGCCCAGCGTCAGGCGCTGCACCTTCCAGATACCGTAATTTTCCAGCTTGCGCAGGTAGCCATGCTCGTCGACGTCGATACGCACCGCGACCTTGCCCGAGGGGCTGTTTTCCACCCAGTTCAGCTGGCGAAAACGCGGCACTGCCCAGGGCGCAATCAGCTGATGAACCTGCTGTTCCAGCCCCTTGTCCAGCGGCAGCGCCGCCATAACGGAGGCCGGGTTATCGCTTAGCGCGGGCAGAATAGCGCGCGCGTCGCGGCTAACCGCCTTGTGTGCTGCAGAGACAAAGCGACCCAGCGCGCGGAAGCGTTGCAGATCGGCGGTGGCGCAAAGGCGGGTAAAGGTCTGTTTCATGAGCGGCGTCAGCGGGAAAGAGGCTTTACGATCTGCGATATCGCCGCTGTCCAGCGAGTCGGTCACGTAGCCTTTGTCATCCACATCCATCATCGACACGGGTGCAAACGCCTGTGTCTGACAGTTGAAGCGATAGTTTTCTACCTTGAACGCGTAAGGGGCGTCATAGGGCGGATCGAAATCGCGCGTCGCATAGTCATAGCCAAAACGCACCTGCAATTCGTCGCCGCTGCGCTTCAGGCTGGCGACGTCAACGAGCGCGGTAGAACCAAAGCGGTTGGTCGGCGCGATCTTTTCCCAGACGACCGCTTTCTCCGGCAGGCTACAGATGCGCTTCAGCGTTTCAGGATCCTGATTGGGGCCCGGCTGCGGCGGTGTGTAGCGGCCAAATTCGCTGCCGTAGAAGCGCGCGGTGGTCATGCCTTTGGCGTCGAGCAGATTGCGATAGAGCGCCTCGGCAGAGAGCGTTTTACAGTCGTAAGCCTGCCAGACCTGCATCGCGCCGCCCGATTTACCGGCCAGCGCCACCATCACGTTAAGGCGGTCGTTGATGCGCAACGCATTCAGGCGGGTAAAAGAGGCGTCGCCAATGCTGGCGGAGGAGAAGAGCATCAACCCGGCGAGCAGCGCCGCGCGGGTAGAGGAACGAAACATAGCGGGAATCCTTTGCCGAAAGAAGTGATTATCGGCAAAGGCGCGTCATTCTTGAACCGTCAGCGTTTTGCTTCGCCGCCCAGCGCTTCCACCAGATTGCTGGTGAGCGCGGCGAGTTCGCTGGTCATCAGGATAAAGTCGGCGTCGAAACGCTGAGCGAAATCTTCACGGTCGATATCGTCGTTCTGCTCGCGCAGCGTGTCGCTGAACTTCAGGCGCTTCACCGAGCCGTCGTCCGCCAGCACGAACTGAATGCGCTCCTGCCAGTCGAGCGCCAGTTTGGTTACCAGCTTGCCCGCTTCGATATGGTTGGCGATCTCGTCGCACACCAGATCCTGTTTTTTACAGCGGATCACGCCGCCATCTTCGAGGATCGCCTTCAGCTCCGCTTCGTCCATCAGGGCGAAACCGGCGGGCAGATCGCCGGAGCGCACCCATTCGGTCAGCGTCAGCTCGATCGGGCTTTCCAGCGTCAGCGGCACGACCGGCAGCGAGCCGAG
>Ga0157358_1000053_pt1 | contig 42021 bp, 41 predicted proteins | sample AttcapACBM2_FD_111484 | JGI IMG/M metagenome (GOLD analysis project Ga0157358, IMG submission 111484) | Fungus gardens microbial communities from leaf cutter ant in Botucatu, State of São Paulo, Brazil - Atta capiguara ACBM2 | ecosystem: Host-associated > Fungi > Mycelium > Unclassified ... | reverse complement strand
GAGTTCACGCTCTTTTGACAAGCGGACTTCTTGCTTAGTCGGGTGCACATTGACATCAGCTAATTGTGGATCAATCTCAATAGAAAGCACAACGATAGGGAAACGTCCCACCATCAAGCGGTTGCCGTATCCTTCAAGGATTGCACGATTCAGCAAGAAATTTTTGATGAAACGTCCATTTATCATCAAGGTGATATAATTACGGTTAGCACGCGTCAGCTCGGGCAGGCTCACGTATCCCGAAATCGTAAAGTCTAAATCTTCCGCCTCCACTTTCAACATTTTTTTAGCGGTTGGCAGGCCGTAAACACTGGCAATAACTTGCCGTAAATCACCATTTCCTGCCGTTTTCATTAGCTCTCTACCTTCATTGATCAGCGTGAAAGAAATCTCAGGGTGAGCCATACTTTGGCGATTAATAACATCCGTGATGTGGCTAAGTTCTGCTTGCAAGGAGCGGATATATTTTAAGCGTGCCGGCGTATTGTAGAAAAGGTTTTGTACAGTAACCTTGGTCCCTTCTCTTTGGGCAATTGCTTCTAATGTGTCCACTTTTCCACCATGACTTACCAAGCGCGTGCCGGACTCTTCATCCGTCACACTTGTCTCGATAGAAAATTCACTGACCGAAGCAATTGAAGGCATCGCTTCACCCCTAAATCCAAGCGTACGTATTTTAAACAAATCCGCTTTATTTTTGATTTTACTGGTTGCGTGACGCTTTAAAGACTTAGCAACATCTTCTTTTTCAATCCCCGTTCCATTGTCAATCACTTCAATGAGCCGTAAGCCACTCTCTTGAATTTTCACAATGATACGTGTTGCACCAGCATCAATGGAGTTTTCTACTAATTCTTTTACAACGCTAGCAGGCCGTTCTACGACTTCACCTGCTGCTATCTGATTCGCAAGTGATTCATCAAGTTCGATTATTTTTCCCACTTATTCAGACCTCCGCATCAAGTGACTGTTTCGCTTTTTCATAGTCAGTATTTATTATAGCATATTTTCAAGAGACAAATTTGAAAGCTGAAGAAGCTTCTTGATAACAAAGAGAACCTCTCCTGAAATACACCGGAGAGGTTTCTCATATTATCACTTCGTCAATCTATTTTTAATACTGAAGCTGATCCATATTACTGAATATAGCTGCGCCAAGAATCATAAAGAAAAGCAAGAGAAGGACGGTAACTACTGCACCAATGATAAAGGCGACTAAACCGGCACGGTTCCAACCGTCCATAACCTTACGAAATTCTTCTTCATCACGGTAGCGATTGTCTGGATTTTGTAGCGCCCAACGTTCCCCATTGAGACCAAAAACAATAGCCCAAACAATACCAAAAATCCAGCCAATCCAAGGAATAACCACAAGTAAACTGAGCAAACCTAGGTAAGAGCGATTCGCTACACCAAAGAAGACAGGCATCGCCATTGCGCCCCAGTTCCATTTTGGAGTTATTCCTGATTTGACACGGTTGTCTGCCAAAAATGGCTCATCTGCATAATTATACTGAGAAACTTTAGGTTCTTCAGTTGCTTCTTTGTCAGTAATAAAATCATCTTTTAATTCTGCAACAGGTGCTTCAACTTCTTGCTCTGTAATAGTCTCTCCACTTTCCACTGGCTCATCTGCAGGAGAAGGTTTATCTGTCTCCGACACAACAAGAATTTCTTCCTCTGTCACTTCAGGAGCTGTGTCAACGCCCTCTTCTACTATAGCTTCAACTTCGGGGACCTCAGGTGTTTCGAGAATTTTATCTTTATCTTCCGCCATATACTCTCCTTTTAACGCTTCTTTATTTACTTCATTCTAACAATTTTGCCATTAAAAACCAAATCTTACAGCTTGTCTTTGAGATCCCATAAAAAGTTCAAAGCTTCGCGTGCTGTCATATTATCGACATTCGTTTCTTTTAATCTCTCAATCAACTCTTGATGGTTATCTTCAAAAGTGAAAAGGCTCAATTGCTCTTTTTCAACTACGGGTGCTTTACTCATTACAGGCTTATTCTCCAACTTTTGCAGAATAATATCGGCACGTTCAAGTAATTTTGTTGGCAGTCCTGCAATTTTAGCCACATGAATACCATAGGATTTATCTGCTGGACCTTCCGTAATCTTATGCAAGAAAGTCACATCACCACCTTTTTCCAAGGTTGCAACATGCACATTTTCTAACTCCTCAAGACTGTCTGCCAACTCTGTCAGCTCATGGTAATGTGTCGCAAAGAGTGTTTTAGCATGAATATTATCATGAATATACTCAATAATCGACTGCGCCAAAGCCATTCCGTCATAAGTTGCAGTGCCTCGTCCAAGTTCATCAAAAATGATTAAAGAATGCGGCGTAGCATGTTGGATAGCATGGTTGGCTTCCATCATTTCAACCATAAAGGTCGACTCTCCTGAGATTAAGTTATCACTTGCACCAATACGCGTAAAAATCGCATCAAATATCGGAAGTTCAGCAAGCTCAGCTGGTACGAAAGAGCCGATCTGTGCCATAATGACAATCATCGCAAATTGACGCATGTAGGTTGATTTACCAGACATATTTGGCCCAGTGATGAGCTGAATTGCGGTTTGATTTGGCAACTTAATGTCATTGGGTACATATTCTTGAGCGCCAAGAACACTCTCCACCACAGGATGACGCCCTTTTACAATATTTACCTTTCGCTCTAGGGTAAAAATTGGCCGAGTATACTGGTATTTTTCCGCAACGGTCGCTAAGCTTTGCAAACAATCGATACTGGCAATTGCTTTTGCTAATTTTTGCAGGCGCGAGATATATTGTTCAGTCTCTGTACGTACCTGCGCAAAAAGATCATATTCTAAAACACTTGATTTTTCACGCGCTTCAAGCATAATTTCTTCGATTTCAGCCAACTCTTTTGAACCAAAGCGCTCTGAATTTTTCAAGGTTGCCTTACGATAAAAATGGTCAGGAACACTGCCAAGCTGACTTTGCGTAATATGGAAATAATAACCGTCTTTGCGGTTGAAATCAATTCTTAATGTCGAGATTCCTGTGTTGGCTTTTTCTTTCGCTTCCAATTCTGCTATCCATGAAGTACCGTTTGTTAAAGCTTCGCGATATTTGTCCAGTTGCGCATTATAACCTGACTTAATGACGCCCCCTTCAGTAATGACACGTTGCGCTGATTCATCAATTGCCTGACGTATTAAGGCGATAAGTTCTGGAATTTCATCCAGTTGAGAGATGAGGGGTTCCAGAACTGGATTGTTCATGGTCAGTAAAACATTTTTAATGCCTGGGACATTCGACAAGGAATTTTCCAACTGCAAATAATCCACGGGAAGAACTTTACCGAAGGACACTCGGGAAGCTAGGCGTTCAAGGTCATAAACACCTTTGAGCGCTTCAATCAAATCGGCACGTTCAAAGAAATTATCCACGAAAAGTTGTACAACATCCGCACGTTTATTGATGGCGTCAGCAGAAATCAACGGGCGGTCGACCCAACTTCGGAGTAAACGTGTCCCCATAGCTGTTTTGGTTTCATCAAGCAACCAATAAAGAGTGCCATGCTTTTTTCCTTCTCGTTTATTGGCGGTTAACTCCAGAGAAGATTTCGTTGCAAAGTCCATTTGCAGAAAGTCTTTTATTTCATAGTGTTCCACTTCCTGTAAGTGGCTCAAGTCCCTTAATTGAGTACGGTTAATGTAGGCCAAGAGTTTTGAAGCCACTTGATTTTCTAAGGGAGAAAGTGTGGAAGCAATGTCTTCATAATCATACTGCTCTGAGACCATCACATTCAGTTGCTTTTCAAAGACTTGTCTGTCATCGTCTGATAGCTCATAACCCACAACAATCTCACGTGCCTTTAGGGAGGATATCTCACTGAGGGCTGCTGAAAAGTCGGAGAATTGAGTGGCTTTAAATTCGCCTGTCGATAGATCCATATAAGCCAAGGAAAATGTTTCAGAAGCTTTATCCAAGGCCACTAAAAAGTTATTCTCAGTTGTTAAACCCACATCTACAGCTGTACCTGGTGTAATAACTTGCGTAACCGCGCGTTTGACGATACCAACAGCCGTTTTAGGGTCTTCCATTTGCTCTGCCACGGCAACCTTATGGCCTAAATTCACAAGCTGCTCGATATATTGATCTGCTGAATGGTGAGGAACGCCTGCCATCGGAATCGGATTTTCTGCATTCTTATTGCGCGAAGTCAGAGATAATTCTAAAATTTGTGCTGCATTCACTGCATCTTCATAAAAAAGCTCGTAAAAATCTCCCATGCGAAAGAGCAAGAAAGCATCCGGATAATCAGCTTTGATATCAAGATATTGCTGCATTCCTGGTGAAATTTTTTCAGACATATAATTCTTCTTTCTTTTGAAAATTGTTTGCTTCTATTATAACATACAAAAAGCCAGCTCAAGCTTGGAGGTAAAACAAAAAGGACACGAGGTCCTTCTCCCAATAGCCTAATGTCCCAAGGCTTCATTAACTTTACTTTCAATTTCACCGGTCACATGATTCAAAAGAGCATCAACTGGCTGCATTTTTAAAAGATAATCCTCAACTAAGGGATCGTTTTTTAAAGACTTGTGTATCCTTTGGGCTACATTGGATGTCTCTTTAAAGGCCTGCATTTTGCCTATTTTTTGATAGAGAACAGCTTCCTTTTGCAACTCCTTCATTTTACTTTGTTGCTCAAACAACTCTTTTTCTTCCTGTAAGGCGTTTTCTGCTTTTTGAAAAGACTTCACATAATCCAAATCAAGAATACGTGCAATCAATTTTTCTTTACTTGCATTATAAGGCATCTTCAATCTCCAAGGCTAATCGCTCTGCTGCCGCTTCATCCTTACAAATGAGTAATAAAGTATCTGCACCAGCCAAAGTCCCTAAAATTTCTGGACGTTGCTCATCATCAAAAGCATTAGCCAAAAGATCTGCCTCACCCAGGTGCGTGTGTACAACTACATTAACACTGGCAACATCCACTTTCAGCACAAAGTTCGTCAAATATTGCTGCAGCAGAGATTGTGACGGCGAATTAAGCTCTGTCAAAAAAACATAAAAGCTCTTGCCGTCTTCACGCTTTTTAATAATATGCAACTCACGAATATCACGTGACAGACTCGCCTGTGTAATCTTTACCCCTCTAGATTCTAGAACACTTTGAAGCTCTTCCTGTGTCGCAATCTTATTTTCAGAGATAATTTGTTTAATTAAATTTAATCGTTCTTCTCTTTTCATAATCTCATTATAGCATAAAAATACTTAACAAAATATAGGAATAAAGCTACATTTGTCTTTATTTTAAGTTATTATTTATACATATTTTACCTCCTAGGATAAAAATATATGCACCCATCCTTATAATACCAATGAATAAAGAGTCTTCTCCCTTGCTTCAACCCTTTCATCTTCTTTTTAAAAATGTATAAAAATACAAAATAAATCATTTGTTATTTTTTCAACCCTTAAATTCAAGACATTACACAAAAAGACAGCTATGAAAAAGAAAGCTCTTTATCCTATAAGTTATTTGGCTCACTTCACTCATAAAGCTTAAAATTTAACGCAATAAGCACTATACTTTTTTATTTCTATTATGGTATAATTATTCCATGAATGAAAAACTATTAGCAGCAAAATCTTTGTTCGCCGTACTCGATGGTGCGCTTGAACTCGAACAAATCGAAAATTTGCTTGAAAAACCAAAATCATCAGAAATGGGCGATATCGCATTTCCAGCTTTCAGTTTAGCCAAGACTTTGCGCAAAGCCCCACAAATCATCGCTGGTGAAATCGCTGAGAACATTGATGCTACTGGCTTTGATAAAGTAGTTGCTACTGGTCCTTACGTGAATTTCTTCCTTGACAAAAAAGCTGTTGCCACAGCAGTTATCAACGAAGTTATCACTGAAAAAGAAGACTATGGCGACCAAAATATCGGTCATGGTGCTAATGTTCCTATTGACATGTCAGCTCCAAATATTGCCAAGCCTTTTTCTATTGGTCATTTGCGCTCAACGGTTATCGGAGACTCCCTTTCAAAAATTTACGAAAAGATTGGTTACAATACAATCAAAATCAATCACTTGGGGGATTGGGGTAAACAGTTTGGTCTCTTGATCACTGCTTATAAAAAATATGGTGATGAAGCGACAATCACTGCTAATCCAATCGATGAGTTATTGAAACTCTATGTGCAAATCAATGCTGAAGCTAAAGAAGATCCCGCAGTAGACGAAGAAGGTCGTGCTTGGTTCCTTAAGATGGAACAAGGCGATGAAGAAGCACTTCGCATCTGGAAATGGTTCTCTGATGTCAGCTTGATTGAATTTAACCGTATTTACGGCAAATTAGGCATTGAGTTTGATCACTTTACAGGTGAATCTTTCTATTCTGATAAGATGGATGCCGTTGTTGAAGACTTAGAATCTAAAGGCTTAATGCACGAGTCTAAAGGTGCTATGGTTGTAGACCTCGAAAAATACAACCTTAATCCAGCCTTGATTAAGAAAACTGACGGTGCAACATTATACATCACACGTGACTTGGCAACAGCAATGTACCGTAAAGCAACTTTTGATTTTGTAAAATCACTTTATGTTGTGGGTGGCGAGCAACAAAATCACTTCAAACAATTGAAGGCAGTGCTCAAGGAAGCCGGTTATGACTGGTCAGACAATATGACACACGTTTCCTTCGGTATGGTTACCCAAGGAGGGAAAAAATTCTCCACACGTAAAGGTCACGTTGTTAAGTTAGAAACAACACTTGACGAAGCGGTAGAACGTGCTCTGAAACAAATCAATGATAAAAATCCTGACTTGCCAAACAAAGAACGTGTCGCACAACAAGTTGGGGTTGGCGCTGTGAAGTTTTATGACTTAAAAACTGACCGTAACAATGGTTACGACTTCAACCTTGAAGAGATGGTTTCATTTGAAGGTGAGACGGGCCCTTACGTCCAATATGCATATGCGCGTATCCGTTCCATCTTACGTAAAGCAAACTATGTACCTCAACCTGTCAATGTTGAAGAAGCACCAGCTGAAGCTTGGGAAATTGTGAAATTACTCCAAGACTTTGGTAATGTCGTTAAACGTGCCGCCGACAAATATGAGCCTTCTATTATTGCGAAATACTCAATTTCATTGGCACAAGCCTTTAACAAATATTATGCACATGTACGTATCCTTGAGGACAACGAAGGACTTCAAGCGCGTTTAGCACTTGCGAATGCGACTTCTCTTGTCTTAAAAGAAGCTTTGCGCTTACTTGGTGTTGAAGCACCGGAGGAAATGTAAATTTTCAAATAAAAAAATAGACCAGATGGTCTATTTTTTTATTTGTTTGGTCTCACGCCTTCTGGCCACCAAAGTTTAATCAGCGCTTGCGTACCATCATTTTCATAACCTTCTTCTGCTAAGCGATCATAAAGCTTTTTCGCTCCTGCTGTGGCAGGAAGTTCAATCCCCATTTTTTCAGCCTCAGCTAAAGCGATGCCTAAATCTTTAATAAAATGTTTAACGAAGAAACCCGCACTAAAGTCCTCACGTAAAATACGCGGTGCATAATTGGTCATTGACCAAGTGGCTGCCGATCCGCCTCCTACTGTTTGAAGAACTTTTTCCACATCTAACCCCGCTTTATCTGCATAAACCATTAGTTCTGTCATTGCGGTCATCGTTCCTGCAATAGCAATTTGGTTGGCCATTTTGGTATGTTGACCCGCTCCTGCTGGACCTTGACGCGTAATCGTTTTGCCGATAGTTTCAAAGTAAGGCAAGAGATGTTCATAGGCTTCTTCCTCACCACCTACCATAATTGTTAAGCTTGCATTCTGCGCCCCAATGTCACCTCCCGATACTGGAGCATCTAAAGCCGAAGCTCCCGCTTCTTTTGCAGCCTGATAAATCTCTTGTGCCAAAGCCGGCTCTGATGTTGTCATATCTACCAAAAATGCACCTTGTACATCCGCCTTAAATACACCTTTTTCGCCAAAGTAAATTTCGCGAACATCTTTGGGATAGCCTACAATAGAAAAAACGATATCCGTTGCTTCTGCAATTTCTTGTGGCGTCGCGCAGTAAGTTGCGCCACGTGCCACTAAAGCGTCTGTTTTTGCTTTTGTTCTATTATAGACGAACAGTTCATTGCCTGCATCAAGTAGATGACCTGCCATTGCTGCGCCCATTACTCCCGTACCGATAAATCCGATTTTTGCCATGATTTCTCCTTTATTTGTTCAATCTTCTTTGCCTTGCTGCTGTCCGACGTAAAGCTTTAATCTTTTGATTGCGATAATCTTCTAACTTATAGCTTTTCAGCAATTTTTCAATCCCGACACGCGTTAAGCCCACTTCCTCTCCTATATTTGCTAGCGCACGGAGGGGATTTTCATCTATGCGCTCCTGCAGCTCTTCTTTTGTCAATCTTCTTGCCATATATTCACCTCTTAAATAAAAAATCCCGCCTAAGCGAGATTGTAACTGGTTATGGGGGAGAGGGGATTTGAACCCCCACGCCCTTACGAGCACATGCACCTGAAGCATGCGTGTCTGCCATTCCACCACTCCCCCAGCACTACCTATAATACCAGTTTCAATAGTGTTTTGCAAGAAATAGCTTACGCACCTGTATGCCCTAAAAGGATGGCTATAACCAATACAGCAAGTACCATCATCGTAATAATGACATACATTTTATCGCCCTCTTTTGCAAAGGCAAAAATAGAAGCAACCACCCGAAGTACAGGTGTTAAGATCAAAAGAAACAGACCAGTCATAAGCCAAGCAAAGGCTTTAAAGGCGACAAGTCCCTCTGCAATTTCAGACAAGCCTCGAGGATAAGTCGTTCCTGGGTAGCCAGAATACCCCGTGAAAACAAACATAATTAAACCAATAATGATAATTGACGAGCTAATGAATACACCCGCTCTTAAAATTTTTCCTATTCTGAGTTCAATTTCAAGTAATTTTTCTTTTTCTTCCGTCATAAACCAAGTCCTTTAAGTATCATTTGTAAAGCCATAAGACCAATTACAGGAATAAATATCAAGCGAATCGTCCGAGCAGGTAAATGTGGCATAATACGTGAGCCGATAGCTGCGCCAGCTACAATTCCTATCGCTAAAGGTCCTGCTAAGGACGGGTCAACATAGCCGTTAAAGAAGTAGACTGTCGCTGAAGCTGCTGCAGTTACCCCAATCATGAGGTTTGAGGTGGCGGTTGACGGTTTTAATGGCATTTTCATGGTTGTATCCATAGCTAAAACCTTAAACGCCCCCGAACCTATACCTAAAAGTCCTGAAGCTATTCCTGCACCAAACATAATCGAAGCGCCAGCTGGGACTTTCTCCACTTGATAGGCGACTTCTTTTCCTGTTTGCTTATCAAAGTAAGAAGAATTAAGCTTCATCTTTTCTGCCCACTTGTCTGAGGTAACATTTTGCAAGACTTTCTCACCTTGATGCAGCTTGCGCCACATATTATAGGCTTGAAAAATCAATAAACAAGCAAAAAGAATATTTAATACCGCAGCATTAAAGAGTCCGGCCAAAATCGCTCCTAGTAACCCACCAATTGTGGTAAAAATTTCTAAAAACATGGCAACACGAACATTGACCAAGTCATCTTTCAAATAAGAAATGGCGGCGCCTGAACTCGTTGCAATAACAGCGACAATACTGGCACCGATTGCATATTTTATATCAACACCAAAAAAAGAGGTAATAATCGGTGTGATAATAATTCCACCACCGAGACCTAAAATGCTTCCTACAATACCGGCAACAACGCCAAGCAGGAGCATACAAAGTGTAAAAGTTAATAAAGACATATTTCTATTCTATCACTTTCATTCGAAAGAATCTCACTTGGAGGGCGCAAAGGTGATTTTGTGATATAATTTTCTTAGTAGTAAATTTTTCTCATATAAGGAAATCATTATGAATCGTAAAGAGCTTGAAGAGAGACTTCAAAAAGAATTAAACTTACCTTTTTATCGTGCTAAAATTGCTGAGCGTGACTATACTGAAGCTGAGTATCAGGATATAAAAGCACAGTTAAACAAAGACTATCTGGACTATGTTGATACTTATATCGACTATGCTGAAAATGATGTTTGATAATCAATAGAAAGAAGAGACTTATGAGTAAACAAGTACTTTTTACCATGTTCGGGGCAACTGGTGACCTCGCTAAACGGAAACTTTATCCCGCCCTTTTCCAACTTTATAAAAAAGGCGAAATTGCAGAAAATTTTGCAGTGATTGGTACTGCGCGTCGCCCGTGGACCGATGAGTATTATCGCCAAATCGTTATCGAATCTTTGGCGGGTTTAAGCCATGATCAAGACGAACTCAAGGCCTTCTCGAGCCACTTCTACTATCAAAGCCATGATGTCAATGACAGCAGTCACTATCATGCCCTCAAAGAGCTGGGAGATCAGCTCCGAGAAAAGTATGATACTGCTTGCAACCAAGTTTTCTATCTGGCTATGGCGCCACAATTTTTCTCAATCATTGCTAACCATCTCAAGTCAGAAAAGATTCTGACAGGGAAAGGTTTTGAACGTGTGATTATCGAAAAGCCATTCGGAAGTGATTTGGAAACAGCTCAAGAACTGAATACCGCACTTAAAGATGTCTTTTCGGAAGACCAAACCTTCCGTATTGACCACTATCTCGGAAAAGAAATGATTCAATCGGTTTCAGCTATCCGTTTTGCCAACCAAATGTTTGAATCCATCTGGGACAAGGACCATATCGACAATATACAGATTACATTTGCTGAAAGTATTGGTGTTGAAGATCGCGGCGGTTATTATGAAACGAGTGGCGCACTCAAGGATATGATTCAAAATCATGTGCTCCAGGTTTTGGCTTTACTGGCTATGGAAAAACCTCAAACTTTTACACAAGAAAATATTTTGAACGAAAAGGTCAAGGCCCTCCACAGCATTCGTAAATATTCAAGACAAGAAGCGCTTGAAGCTTTCATTCCTGGCCAATATATCGAGGGCAAGATTGATGGCAAGGACTTTGCAGCCTATCGTTCTGAACCTTCTGTAGCGCCAGATTCTAACACAGAAACTTTTGTCGCTGGAAAATTCCTCATTGACAATGACCGTTGGGCTGGCGTCCCTTTCTACGTACGTAGCGGGAAACGTTTGACAGAAAAAGGAACACGCATTAACATTGTCTTCAAGCAAGACCCTAACAATATTTTTGATACAGCTCTTGGGGAAAACATCCTTACCATTTATATCCAACCTACTGAAGGCTTCTCCCTTACAATTAATGGCAAAGAAGTCGGTCAAGGCTTCAATATCGCGCCTATCAAACTTGGCTACCGCCATGATGCAGCAATTTTAGGAAATTCTCCCGAAGCTTATGAAAAACTCTTGCTTGACGTTTTACATGGTGATGGTACTAATTTCTCCCACTGGGAAGAAGTTTCTCGCTCTTGGGAACTCATTGATGTTATCCGCCAAGCATGGGATGAAGCTCATCAGGAACTCCCTAAATATCCGGCAGCAAGCATGGGACCACAGGAAGCTTTTGATCTTCTTGAAAAAGATGGAAGACATTGGATCTGGCAGCCTGATCAATGGTATAAAGAACGTGGCTTAATGTAAATAAAAAAAGAAACTTCATTGAGGTTTCTTTTTTTCCACACATTTATTCACAGTTTTCCACATTTTTGTGAATAAGGTGTGTAAAACTGTGGAAAACTTGGGATAAGTAGAAAAATAAAGTGGAAAACCTCGGGAAAAGTCCAGCAAAAGAAAATAACCCTGCCTCTGCAAAGTTATAATCTTGTATTCCATTTAGGATAGCCGTATTTTCGAATTAACTTTTTCCACACACGGCGTTCACGCCAACGGTTGAACTTGGTACTCCAACCGTCAGACTCCACCAATTGTTTGACAAGAATACTACGGACTCCTGCACGATGAGCTGCTCGAATATCAGTCATGAGTTGATCCCCAACCATAATGACGTGGTCCGGTTGTTCGTTAAGTTTAACTAAGGCTTTATTTATTCCCCAAGCAAAAGGTTTCATCGCACGCGAAACAAAATCAACATCAAATTTAGCTACCGCACGTTTGACACGTTCATGTTTATTATTTGACACGACAATAACCTTTATACCATTTGTACGCATTAGTTGTAGCCATTGGTGCAATTCGGGTGTTCCATCTGGATTATTCCAAGCGATAAGTGTATTATCTAAGTCCACCATAATTCCTCGGATATCTCGCTTTTTTAAGTTTTCCACATCCAAGTTATACACAGCTTCTAGAAGATAGTCTGGTTTATAATTCACAAGTTTCATAAAAACATTATATCAAATACAGTAGCATTTACCTAATTGATAAACAAAAAAAACTGTCTAAGGACAGCTTTTTTTATTTAAATTTATCGAAAAAACCTTTTTTCTGTTCTGATATATTTTGCCCGCTCGCTTTTGCAAACTCACGCAAAGCATCACGTTGAGCTTCATTCAATTTTTCAGGTGTGACAATATTAATCACAACATGTTGGTCACCTTGACCGCTACCACGTAATTTAGGTGCACCTTTGCCTTTAAGTCGGAAGTTGGTACCTGTTTGCGTACCAGCAGGAATCTTCAACTTCACATTCCCGTGAACGGTTGGTACTTCAATCTCATCGCCTAAGGCTGCCTGAACAAAATTCAATGGCATCTTGTAATAAATTTCGCTACCATCACGTTCAAACTTATCGCTTGCAGCAACTTGGAAGCGGACGTAGAGATCCCCATAAGGACCGCCGTTTGTCCCCGCATCACCTTGACCTTGGAGTCGCATTTGTTGACCAGATTCAACACCAGCCGGTACTTTTACCTTAACGGTGTGTGCCAATTTTTCGTGACCTGTACCGTGACATGTAGGACAAGGAGATTTGATTTCTTTACCTGTACCATGACAAACATCACAGACGACATTTGTTGACATACGTCCTAATGGAGTATCGCGAATAACTTGTGTTTGACCTCGTCCATGACATTTATGACATGTTTCAGCATGAGTACCCGGTTTGGCACCTGAACCCGCACAAGTGTGACAAAGCTCTTCGCGATGGTATTTGATTTCTTTCTCAACACCAAAAATAGCTTCTTCAAATGTCAAATTGATACGATATTGTAAGTCATCTCCTTGACGTGGCGCATTCGGATCAGCTTGGCCACCGCCCCCACCGAAGAAGCTTGAGAAAATATCCTCAAAACCACCAAAGCCACCTGCACTTTGGAAACCGTCAAAGCCAGAGAAACCACCTTGACCTCCACCAAAACCACCATTAGCACCTGCGGCACCATATTGATCGTAGCTGGCACGTTTTTGTTCATCACTTAAAGTTTCATAAGCTTCTTGAACCTCTTTGTACTTGTCTTCTGCACCCGGATCTTTATTAATATCTGGGTGATACTTTTTGGACATCTTTCGATAAGCTTTTTTAATTTCGTCTTGGCTGGCATTTTTATCCACACCTAGGCGTTCGTAAAATTCTGTGTTATTCATATGATTTAAACCTTCTTGACATGGAATTTTTAGAGACTCACTTGGTTTTTCAACCACCGCCTCTCTAAAAGTAGACTATATTCACTTCTACCATAATCTATTTTAGCATTTTTTATGACTTTTGGCAAAAAAATTAGCACTCTAATATAAAGAGTGCTAAAATTTTGAGATAAAAAAATACAAACCGTAGTTTGTATTTAAATTTTATTTAATTATGGACGAATGAAGCTTACGCCAGCTGTTGAACATTCACGTGTTGTTCCCCATCCGCCGTTGAAGTTTCCTTCAATAACTGTCATTTTTGAACCAGATACAGAAAGAACAACTGCAACGTGTCCTACGCCGCCTGCGCCTTGGTTACCTGGTGGGAATACTGCAATTGTACCTGCTGCAGGTCCACTGTTTGCGTAAGCAACCCAGTCACCAGCATTCCCCATGTATGTTGGCATGTTACCACCAAAGTAGTCCCAGACAAATGCAGTACATTGACCAGCAGGATAAGGATTAGTCCCACTGTGTCCTGGATTTACAGGTTTACCTGGATCTGGAGTTGGTTCTGGATCTGGAATTGGATCCGGTGTTGGAATTGGTGTTGGTGTTGGTGTAGAAGAATTGCTATTACCAGCAGTATTACCAGTAGATGGAGCTGGATTAGAAGCAGCAGGGGCCGCAGCCACAGCTTTTTCTTGTTGAGCTACTACAGACTTAGCTGCAGCGGCTTTTTCAGCGGCTGCTGCTTTTTCAGCTGCTTTTTCAGCGGCTGCTTTTTGGCTCAATAAATCTTGTTTTTTACCTTCTTCAGTAGTTACTGTAGCTTGGTAGTCTAACTGCGCAACTTTGAGAGCAGCTTCTTGTGTCGCCAACTCATTAGCTTGTGCATCTAACTCTTGTTGAAGTTTTGTTGCTTCAGCATATTTCTTTTGGTTATCCGCTAACTTCGTTTGAATAGCTTTTTGATCAGCTTGTTGTTGCTCAATCATTGACTTGTTAGCGCCAGCAACTGTTGCCATTGCTGTCATTTTTTGAATCGCATCTGTTAAAGATTTTGAGTCCAGTACAGCAGACATATAATTTGTTGCTGAACCATCAGTTTGTGCACTACGTGCTTGAGCTTCAAGTGCGGTATTGCGCTCCTTGATACTCTCACTCAACTTTTGAATCTGTTGTGATTGTTCCTTTTGTTGAGCCATCAACTCATTAACTTTTTTAGTCATTGATGTTTGCTTTGATTTTAAAGTGCTTACTTGTGATTGAATTGAATCAACTTGTGATTGCGCTTTAGCAGCTTCATTTTTTGCATTAGCGATTTTTGAATCTTGTTGTGCAATTTTTGAATCTGTTGAATCAGCCTTTACGGCAGCAAAAGGTGCGCCAGCCGTAAGCACGACTGTCGAAAGCATCAATGCTGTAATAAGTTTTTTCTTCATAAAATTTTAAATTTGCCTCCCTAGGTTAGTTCGGTGAATATAGTATATTGTATCATGTGCCCACACCCATTTTGTAACAAAACAATTACAGTTACGTTTAAGTTTGTTTCTGTGGATTTCTATTTTTTATCAATGGACAAAAAAACAAGCAATATTTCATTACTTGTTTTGAATTATTTCTTATGGACGGATGAAACTTACACCTGCAGCTGAAACTTCGCGAGTTGTGCGGATACCTAAACCGCCACCATTAGGTCCTGAGAAGTTTGTTTCTGAGACAGTAAGTTTATTACCATTTACAGCTGTGACCACGGCAACGTGACCTACACCACCGGCACCTTGATTCCCTGGAGGGAACACCGCAATTGTGCCAACTGCTGGTCCACTATTTGCGTAAACTACCCAGTCACCAGCATTACCGGCATAAGTAGGGATACTTCCACCGAAGTATTCCCAAACACCCCAAGTACATTGTCCCCATGGATAAGGATTGCTCAAGCTTGATCCTGGAGTACTTGTTGAACCTGAACCTCCAGATGCATTATTATTGTTAGTGTTGTTGCTGTTGTTAGTGTTGTTTGAACCAGTACTTGTATTTGAGTTTGAACCAGTATTCGTAGTGGTTGTGTTGTTATTTGATGCTGGTTTGCTTTCTTCTACAGCTGGTGTTGATGCTGCTGGTGCAGAGGCCGCTGGAGCTGTCTCAACAACAGGTGCTGTAACAACAGGTACTGTTTCTGTACTTGCAGTTGATTTATTTTCGCTCTTAGATGCTGCAGCTTGTTCTGCTTGTGCTTTTTGAGCGGCTTGAGCAGCTTGCTCTGCTTTCGCTTGTTGAGCTTCCACTGCTGCAGCTTGTTTAGCTGCGGCTTCTTGAGCAGCTACTGCAGCTGCTTTTTGGTCAATCAAACTTTGTTTTTTGCTCTCAGAGTTAGCAATTGTTGTTTGATAATTTAACTGAGCAACTTTGAGGGCGGCTTCTTGGCTTGCCAACTCGTTACTTTGTGCTTCTAACTCTTGTTGAAGTTTTGTAGCTTTAGCGTATTTTGCTTCATTATCTTTTAACTTGGCTTGAATAGCTTTTTCATCTTCTTGTTGTTTTTCAAGCATGGCTTTGTTGGCACCAGAAACGGTTGCCATCGCTGTCATTTTTTGAATTGCATCAGTCAAAGATTTTGAATCCAAGATAGTAGACATGTAGTCTGTCGCTGAACCGCTTGTTTGAGCGCTACGTGCTTGTGCTTCAAGAGCTGTGTTACGTTCTTTGATGTCTTTGTGCAAACGAGCAATCTCTGCTGATTGTTCTTTTTGCTCCTTCATCAATTTATTTACTTCATTTGCTGTTGAAGTTTTTTTAGATTGTAAGCTATTTACTTGTGATTGAATCGCATCTACTTTTGCTTGCGCTTCAGCAGAAGAACCTTTAGCAGCGTTGATTGCTGCATCTTGTTTTGCGATTTGATCGTCTGTGCTGTCCGCTTTTACCGCTCCAAGGCTTGCGCCCGATGATAAAATGACTGTCGACAACATCAATGCTGTGATAAGTTTCTTTTTCATAGTTTTCTTTTCTTCCCGTTTTCTATAATTTATAAATATAACGCCAAGATAGTCCCAAGTATAACACTCTTTTATAACCTAATCAAGTCATTTTGATTTCTTTAAGAATACTTTTTTTACTCTTTAATTACAAAAAGATGTTCACCGAAGGCGATACATCTTTTCTAAAGGCCATTGCAGCAGTATTGCAAAGACAATATTTAAGGCTAATGTTGGTGCAAGTTGTCTAACAATAAATGAGACAAAATTGACATTGACAACACCCACCAAGTTAACAATAAGTGTACTTAAAACTTGGAAAGCAAAAACAATGATAATCACTGTAAATAAACGTGTCCAGCGGTTAGTAAATACAACAGTTTGGATTTGATAAACAAAAAGAGCAATAAGGGGCAAAATCAAACTGGCAATACCAAAAATTCCTAAAAAGTAACTGTCATAGACTATTCCCAAAAGAACACCTACAATGAGAACATAGCTATGACGGTGCTGTGTCACAGTATATACCATGAAAATGAGCAGCAGGTGGCTTACAGGCATGATACTTCCACCGGACAAAGCCGTAAAGAAATGCGTCAGCTGCCCATCAAGCAAGAGCAGGAAAAAAAGAAATAGAGGACTAAAAAATTGAAAGCTAAAACGACTCATATTTAGTTGCCTCCAATCATGCCTTGAATCACAAAGACAAACCGGATATCATACAAATTGCTGGCAGGTTTCACATATACTTTACGGTTCAAGCCTTGATCTGTTTCTTTAACATCAATTACTGTTCCAAGCAGGAGACCACGTGGTGAATCTCCTCCAAGACCGCTAGTAACAACCTGGCTTCCCTTTTCGATATTGCCTTCCCCCACTAAAGATGTGACAACATAAGCATTCTGATCCTCATCATAGCTCGCAAGAAGTCCATTTACTGAATCACTCGGGCTACCCAGGCGAACGGGGATTTTAGCATCAATACCTTTATCGGAGCTCAGCAAGGAAACTTTAGAGGAATTTTCGTTTACCTGACTTACACGCCCAATAACACCCCCATTAGCCATGACGAGTTGACGGTTTTTGATACCTTGTTTACTCCCACTGTCAATAACGAGCGTATCTGCCCAGCTGGCAGGATTACGTGTAATCACATTTGCCGAAATACTCTTATAGTCTGTCAATGTTTCTTGAAGCTTCAAGGCTTCTTTTAATTCTTTATTTTCAACTTCTAGACTTTCTTGATTATTTTTCGTACTGCTTAAGTCTGCCACCTGTGTTTTCAATGACTGATTTTGTTTATATGTATCAAAAAGATTGCCCACTTGATTGGCTTTGTCCTGAACAAAACGGATCGGTGCACCAATAATTCTGTCTATGGTTCCTGTACCATCATTGATAATTTGCGTCATCGTTGATGGATTTTTATTATTCTTAAAATTATCAGCCGAAATGAAGATTGCTGTAAATGCTGAAATAACAATAATTAAGGCGATAATAATCATTTTACTAAGATTGAATTTTTTCACTGTTCATATTTCCCTTCGCAAGAGCTTTGTTTAGCCTCTTTATTTTATCAAAATTGTCAACTTTTTGATAGAATATAATTAAATTTTCTTCTATAAAATTATATCGGAGGGCCGTAAATATGACACAACAAGAAATTCCAGTCTTCGGTGAAAAAATTGCCGGAGTCGATTACCAATACCGTTATGGAGTGTATGGGATTGTTTCACGTGAAAACAAGAGCCAAATCTGCCTTGTTCAAGCACCAAACGGGGCCTTTTTTCTCCCTGGCGGAGAAATTGAAGCAGATGAAAATCATGCCCGCGCTTTAGAAAGAGAACTTCTGGAAGAGTTAGGTGCGACTGCGACCTTAGGCCGATATTTCGGTCAAGCCGACGAATATTTTTATAGCTCACATCGGGATAAATATTTTTGCAACCCTGCTTACATCTACGAGACGCTGGAGGTTCATTTTGATCAGGCTCCTCTTGAAGATTTCAATAAAATTTTCTGGTTTGATGTGCCAACTGCTTTGGCGAAACTCAAGCGGGGATCTCATAAGTGGGGCGTGGAACAATGGCTTAAGACCAAATAAAAAGAAGGAGTCCTCTCCTTCTTTTTATTTTTCTATAATTTTCACACCGGCTTGTCCTGCAACAATAACTTTTTTGACCATGTTATTAAACAAACCATGCTCGACAACTCCCACTGTTAAGTCAAGCTCTTCAGCCAACTTTTCTGGCTCAGTAATCTTTTCGATATGCAAATCAATAATATAATGTTGCATATCAGTTATAAGTTTATCTTGGCCATTCATACGCCATGTTGGGGCATAACCTGCCGCTTCAAATTTTCGGAACAACTGCTCTGAACCATAAGGGATGACTTCAACAGGAACTTTAAAACTTCCAAGATTTTGTGAAAGTTTACTTTCATCGACAATCCAAATATAATCTTTAGAATATGTGGCAACGATTTTTTCCATCAGCAAGGCTGCACCGCCACCTTTAATCCCATTAAGGGCTGTATCAATTTCATCTGCACCATCTACTGTCACATCAACATGGTCCACTTCATCAATTGATTTTAAAGGAATATTAAGACTTGCAGCTTGCTGACTGGTTACATTTGATGTCGTAACACCAACAATATTTAGACCTTCTTCCTTAACACGACGTCCCAGTTCTTCCACAAAGAAAGCCGCCGTTGAACCTGTGCCTAAACCAACAATCATACCAGACTTCACGTATTCAGCTGCTTTTATACCTACTTGTTTTTTTAAATTTTCCATTTGTAAAATCCCTTCAAATACTCTTCTCAATCATTATAACAAAAAAGCGAAAATAACTCGCTTTTTATTTGAAGAGCTAAGTTTTTCTTAAACCTTTCAAAGCCACTACATTAGCTACGTAAAATACAAGAGCAAGCCCCCCTAAAATAAGCAGGTTATTCCCAATTTGAGAGAGGCCCATACCTTGTTTCACTACTTTTTGAAGTGCATCAACGCCATAATACAGAGGCATAAGATGGGCAATCCAGCGCAAGGGCTCTGCCATTGTGTCGACATTAATAATACCTGAAAAGAGGAATTGTGGTACGACAGCTATCGGAACAAATTGGATAAATTGAAATTCAGTTTTTGCAAGGGCAGACAACAAAAGTCCAATCAAAAGCGCAATCAGAGCAATCAGTAAATTAATCAACAAAACAAAGATAAAGTTCCCCAAAATCTGCATTTGTAAAACATAACGTGTCCAAAGCACAATTAAGCTTGTTTGAAGGAGGGCGAGGAAACCATAGGCTAAAGTATAACCAGCCACAATTTCAGTCCGTCTGACAGGCGTAACCAGCATTCGCATAAGTGTACCACTGCTTCGTTCATTAACAAGAGAAATGCCTGATATTAAAAAGACAAAGAAGAAGACGAAGAAACTGACCAGCAGTGGCGCCAGATTGTCAAACATACTCAATGAACTGTCACCATAAAGATAATGACTTTTTACGTTCAGGGTGGGGGACTCTAACGAGGCTTGCGGCACTTTTTCTACAGAACTTTTTGCTGGGTTTTCTCGCATGCTCGCTGGGATCTTTTGAGCAACTTGTCCAATCATCTGAGTAAGTGCTTGTGTTTTTGCTGTATCTCTATTTGCATAGGTTACTTCTATTTCATTTCCTACTAGCTGTACGAGAGCATCCAAATTGTGAGCATTTACTGTTTCTCGTTTATCTAACGTTTCTTCTATTTCAATCACTTCTAGTTTATCGTTCTGCTTGAGAACTTGTGCTAAAACGTGTTGGTTTTCTTGTAGACCCACACGGTATTTTATATCCGACGGAACTTGAAGAAGAAAATATAAAAGAGTGAGAATGCCAAGAGGGGCAAAGAAAAGTAAAGCTAAGCTTCGTTTATCTCTCAGTCTTTGGAGCAGTATACGTTTAAAAATCGCTTTAATTCTCATCATCATCACCTGCTTGAGCTGCTTGAATAAATGCCTCTTCCACTGTAGAAACATGGAACTGGGATTTGAGGGCTTCAGGACTTCCTTGGGCCACAAAGTGCCCGTCTCTTAATAAAATAACTCGATCACACCGCTCTGCCTCATCCATGACGTGTGTCGTCATAAGAATAGCTTTGCCCATCCCTGCCTGTCGCTTAAGCTCTGCCCATATTTCCTGTCGAAGCTCTGGATCAATACCAACGGTGGGCTCATCCAGACATAGTAAAGGGGCATTCGTCTGTAGGGCAATGGCCAAAGACAAGCGACGTTTCATCCCGCCAGAATATTTTGAAACAGCTTTGGACAAGGCGGATGTTAACCCCACGGTTTGAGCAGCTTTGAGCAGCTCCTCTTCACTTATTTTTCCTTGAAGGGCGCCGAAAAATTCCATATTTTGTTTGCCTGTAAGTTCTGCAAACAAGGCATCCGACTGTGCCATATAGCCAATCTTACGCATCACTTTGCGGTTAGGAATCGAGATATCAAGGAGTTTGATTTCCCCACTATTAGGAGCAACAATCCCGAGCAATGCATTTATAAAGGTTGACTTTCCTGAACCTGAAGGACCAATGAGTCCCACAATTTCTCCTGCAAATAGACTTAAAGATAGGTTTTTCAAAACCACCTCTTTTTCAAATTGGACACTTAAATTTTTTACAGAAACTACTTCTTCCATAGCTACTCCTTGAGTTTTAATATTTCCTCTTCTGTGAGCGGACGATACGCACCCAAAGTTAATGCCTTATCCAGTTTTAAACTTCCCATACGTATCCGTTTGAGATAAGTTACCTTCATCCCTACAGCTTCAAACATTCGTTTGACCTGATGAAATTTCCCCTCATGAATAATGAGGCGGATGTCACTTTTACTCTCCCCTGATTTCTCAATAAAAAGTTGACCTGGTTTGACGTTCTCTCCAGATTTCAAGGTCAAACCTGCTGCAAATTCTCGAACAGTCTCTTGTGTAACTTGGCCTTGGATTTGAGCAAAATATTCTTTTTCCACATGTTTCTTGGGGCTCAAGAGATTATGACTGAGTGGTCCATCATTTGTCAGCAAAAGAAGGCCTTCTGTATCTTTATCTAAACGCCCTACAGGAAAAAGATCTTCGCGAAAATCTTGAGCCTTTAATAATTCAACAACTGTTTTGTCCTTGTTATCCTTTGTCGCCGAAACAACACCAGCAGGTTTATTAAGGAGATAATAATAAAATTCTTGATAAACTAGGGGCTGGCCATCATAGTTTACACTGTCTTTACCTGGCTCAACATGTCGTTTGCCATCTTTCACCTTCTGATCATTCACTGTCACTTTTCCTGTCTTCAGAATCACCTTAACTTCTTTACGTGATCCGAGTCCGGCTTCCGCCAAATATTTATCCAATCTCATACTCTTATTTTACTAGAATTTTGCTCAATATGGATAAGATAAACCTTTAAGAAGGAGTTGACGAATCTTTATTTTTATCACGACTTGTTATATAATAAGGCATACTGAAATTAGTAATTAGGATAAAAATATGATAACAAAAGAATTTGATACTATAGCAGCCATTTCCACACCTTTAGGTGAAGGAGCGATTGCTATCGTCCGATTGTCTGGTAGCGATGCGCTCTCAATCGCTAAAAAGGTCTTTCAAGGAAAAGATCTCGATAAAGTAGCTTCACACACCATAAACTATGGTCATATCTTTGACAAAGACCGTCTCGTTGATGAGGTTATGCTCTCTGTGATGAAAGCTCCTAAAACCTTTACACGTGAGGATCTTGTAGAAATCAACACACATGGCGGAATTGCTGTCACTCAAGAAATTTTGCAACTCCTGCTTCGCTCTGGCGCACGCCTCGCTGAACCGGGTGAATTTACTAAACGTGCTTTTTTAAATGGACGTATTGACTTGGCCCAAGCCGAATCCGTAATGGATTTGATTCGCGCTAAAACAGATCAGGCAGCCAATATTGCTGTAAAACAACTTGATGGAAGCCTCTCTAACTTGATTAACAACATTCGTCAAGAAATTTTAGAATCACTTGCGCAAGTTGAAGTTAATATTGATTATCCTGAATATGATGACGTTGAAACAATGACAAGTCAAATGCTTCTGGAAAAAACGGCTCATTTTGAACAGCTTCTGGAAACACTGCTTGCCACAGCTAAACGTGGTAAGATTCTCCGTGAAGGTTTGAGAACAGCAATCATTGGTCGTCCAAATGTGGGGAAATCAAGTTTGCTCAATCAGCTTTTACGTGAAGAAAAGGCCATTGTTACCGATATAGCAGGAACAACACGTGATGTTATCACAGAGTTTGCCAATATTGGTGGTGTGCCCCTTGAGTTAATTGATACTGCTGGTATACGAGAAACTGAGGATGTCGTTGAAAAGATTGGTGTCGAACGTAGTCAAAAAGCCTTAGAAGAAGCCGACTTGGTCTTGCTTGTACTTGATGCTTCATCACCTTTAACTCCTAAAGATCTGGAATTATTGGAACTTTCCTCTGCGACAAACCGTATCATCTTGCTGAATAAGACCGATCTACCAGAAAAAATTGAGCTCGAAAAACTCCCTGAAGACTTTATCAGAATTTCTGCCTTAAAAAATGAAAATCTTGATGCCGTTGAAAAACAAATACGCGCTCTATTTTTCTCTGGGGAAATTGAAGCAAAAGATGCAACTACTCTTTCCAATGCACGTCATATTGGTCTGGTCGAACAAGCTTTAGATGCTTTGAAAGAAGCAAACAGAGGGTTGGCGATGGGACTTCCTGTGGACCTCATCCAAGTGGATATCACGCGCTGCTGGCAATTGCTTGGTGAAATAACCGGAGAAGCTGCACCGGATGAACTGATTACTCAGCTTTTCAGCCAGTTCTGTTTAGGAAAATAAAAAAACATAAGTAGGAGATACTCCGCTTATGTTTTTTATTTACTGCCAGCCCATAAATACAGCCAGAAGAATAGATGCTGATCCGATAAACGAAAGGAAGCACAAGGCAAAACCAAGGGTAAAGATACTTGTTCCATCTCCTTCATAGGATCTTCTTGTGCGCTTTCCTTTATAGGCAAACATACTGCTTAAGGAGAGGAGAGTGAAGATGAACTGCATGGGAAGAGACTGCCATTCGGCAGAAAAGTTCAGCAGAGAAAGTCCACCACCTAGAAATGCTAAGAGAAGTCCCATGTTTTTCCTCCTTTCTTGAATTCACAATTTCAACGTTAATCAAAGCCACCGTCAACATCCAAGTCTGCAAGCATCATCTGATATTCTGGGCGGTCAGGTGTTTTAAAAACTTCCTGCGCTTCTTGACGTGCCACCTCTAAAATATTGTAATCATTCACTATGTCAGCTGCTAGAAATTCTGGTAAACCTGATTGACGCACGCCGAATATTTCTCCGGAGCCTCGCATCTTCAGATCTTCTTCCGCTAAACGGAACCCATTCTGCGTTTGACACATGATCTTCATCCGGTTTTTACCTGATTCTGTCTTGGGATTGGCAACAAGTATCGTATAGGACTTCTTACTCCCCCGCCCTACACGGCCTCGTAACTGATGCAGCTGAGAGAGGCCAAAACGATCCGCATCCATAATCACCATAATCGTTGCATTCGGCACATCCACACCGACTTCAATCACCGTTGTGGATACCAGAACAGACAAATCCCCAGCCTTAAAGGTCTGCATGATCTGATCTTTCTCTTCATTTTTCATCTTCCCGTGCAGTAAACCTATGCCTGTTTCTTCGCCAAAATATTGGTTTAACTCTTCATAAAGAGCTACAGCATTCTTTAAATCTAAAGCTTCTGATTCTTCAATAAGCGGCGAAATAAAATAGACTTGAGCCTGCTGCACCAGTTCTTCTTTTATCCATCGTAAGACCTCTGGAAGCTGCTCATGTTTTACCCATCTGGTCGTAATCGGTTGCCGTCCTTTAGGCAATTCATCAATGATGGAGACATCCATATCCCCAAAAGCCGTAATCGCTAAAGTCCGAGGAATTGGTGTCGCAGTCATCATAAGTACATCAGGGTTTTGACCTTTTTCGCGTAAAACTTTCCGTTGGTTAACCCCAAAGCGATGTTGTTCATCGGTAATGACCAGACCCAAGTCATAAAAATCAACACCTTCCTGAATCAAAGCGTGCGTTCCCACAACCATCTGTGTCTGACCACTTGCTAAACTGTCTAGTATCTCTCTTCTCTCCGCAACTTTTAAACCCGAAACGAGAAGACTAATTTTTAGCTCGGGAAAAAGATTCTTTAAGTTAGCAAAATGTTGTCGGGCTAAAATTTCAGTAGGGACCATTATAGCTGCTTGAAGCCCTGATAATACAGCTGCATACATTGCTAAGCTGGCAACGACTGTTTTACCTGACCCGACATCACCTTGTAAAAGACGGTTCATATGGTAAGCTGAGGACATATCTGCTAAAATTTCATCTAAGGATTTTTGTTGGGCACCTGTCAGTTCAAAAGGAAGATTTTTAATTTTTTCTTCCATCAACTGCTGGTCAAAAATAACCTTCCGTCCAAAGCGTTGTGCTTTCTCTTTATGTTTCAAAGCCTGCAACTTCAGTTGAAAGTAAAAGAGTTCTTCAAACTTCACGCGCCTTAAAGCTTGCTTGTGCATCTCCATATCCTCTGGAAAATGCATGGCACGTACCGCCTCCTGCCGAGGCATCAAACGGTACTTTTTCAATAAATAGTCTGGCAGATTCTCGTTTAACTCCGATAGAAGCCCACTATCAAAGGCCATTTGAATTGTTTTCACCAAGCTGGATTGCTTCATCCCTGCGGTAAGGTGATATACAGGGGAAAAGCCGTCTTCTGCTTGTGTTAATATTTTCATCCCTAGCAATTGCTGCTTTTTTTGTTCCCACTTGCCATAGACTGCGACTTCTTTTCCAACCTCAATCTTATCCGCCAAATAGGGCTGATTAAAAAAGCTCACAGCAACCACAGCTTCACCTTGTTTGAGTTTAAACGTGAGCCTGTTGCGTTTAAAGCCATAATATTGGACATTGGCGGGTGTCACCACTTCACCAATCACCGTTGCTTTTTCTCCATCTACCAATTCAAAAATTGAACGTCCAGCAAAATCTTCATAACGAAAAGGGAAATAAAGCAATAAATCCTGTATTGTAGCAATGCCAAGCTTCTGATAATTTTCAAAAGATTTAGGTCCGACACCTTTCAGGTATTGTATACTGTCTGTTAGTTTCATAAGTTCATTATAGCAGAAAAGCTGTTTTACTGCCTTTTCCTTTATCCTCAAATAAAAAAACGACCAGAAGGTCATTTTTTATTTATGCTTTCTTGACAACTGAGCCCTTCAACCCAATGGCCCCAAAACCATCAATTTTTGAATCTATATAGTGTTCATTTTTCCCAAATTCATTGATGCGGATATTTTTAACTTTTGTACCTTTTTTAATGGGTTTTGGCATTCCTTTGACGGGGAGATCTTGAATGATAATTACAGCATCTCCATCAGCTAAAGGCTGTCCCACACTATCAAGCACCACAAATTTGTCTGCTTCTAAATCTGCTTGTGTAAATTCGTTACCACATTCTGAGCAGCCAAATGTCGTGTCTGACAGCTCATAGGTATATTCACTTGAACAAGTTGGGCATTTAGGTGTTTCCATTTTTTCTCCATTCTCTGGTTTTAATTGTTGGTATTGTTTATTATACGTTTAATCTACTTTATAGAAAATTGCTTGTTGTACTGCTAATTTTTGTCTTTCTGGAAGGCTCTGCGCACTTGGACCAAAAGTGTTGGACAGCCAAAGACGTGGTTTTGCTTTGTCTATATCTGCCCAATCATAACCTGTTGGAATAAAGGAGAGTCCTGCTCCAGCAGGAGAACCTTCAGGATTACTATTTACCATGAGAAAGCCTTGATTTTGCAGATTATCTGTTGTTAGAGGAGTAAGAACAAGTTTGGTTTTCCGTCCATCCTCTACAATGTAACACTGATTATTTTCAAAAGTTAGTGTGCTGCCGTTCAAAGCTTTCCATGTCCCTTGGACACTTGAATAATCACCTTGAGCAATTTGTTCTAAACTCATCTCAGAATTTAAGCTTGTCAATTGGGCAGAATCCATTACTCTGGAAGCTATTTTTTCAGTCGCTTGTTTCGCTGCGGGTGTTTCAAAATAATCTGCAAGAACTTTATTTATTTTTGTTGTTTGCTCTTCTGTTTCCCATGTTTCAGCATTGATATAATTATATTTAACCGTCGCTTGGTTAATTTTTACATTAACTTTATGGATAATTTTGTTTGAATCATACCACTCTATTGCACCCTCCTCAAGATCCCCTGTCATTGCCATATGGTCCGATGACAAAATCGTGGTTTGAGGATTCAATTGAGCATAGGATTGGGCCAATAAAGCAATTTGTTGGTTAAGAGCCAAGCTTTTCCATTCTGTTAAAGCTGTGGATATCGGATCTGATTTACTCGCTTGAGTTGAACTCGCACTCGTTAGCGAACTTTCTGAAGTTCTGTGTTGATTTAAAGCTCGCGCAGTGTCTTTTTTAGGTTTAGGAGAGAAAACAACAATCAGAAATATAGCTATTCCAATAAGTAAAAGACCTGCAAGAAGTCCTCCTAAAATAATCCTTCTCTTTTGTGGCTTTTTATCCATGCTCCTATCCTCACTTTCTCCAGCCCTACTCCTTGTACGTATCTCCCTATAGTGTACTATATTATGAGAAAAATCTCAAAGACTCACTAAAAAATAAAGACAACAAAAAAACAGAGGAGCTAAGCTTCTCTGTTTCTAACGTTAAATAACAGAATTATTTAGCGATTTTAGCGAAGTATTCAAGTGTACGAACGAGGTTAGATGTGTAAGACATTTCGTTATCGTACCAAGCAACTGTTTTAACCAATTGAACGCCGTCAGCTGTAGTAACTTCAGTTTGAGTAGCGTCAAAGAGTGAAGAGTTAGAGATACCTACGATATCAGATGAAACGATTTCATCTTCGTTGTAACCGTAAGATTCGTTAGATGCTGCTTTCATAGCTGCATTTACTTCTTCAACAGTAACTTCTTTATCAAGAACTGATACAAGTTCTGTCAATGAACCAGTTGGAACTGGTACACGTTGTGCGTGACCTTGAAGTTTACCATTCAATTCTGGCAATACAAGACCGATAGCTTTAGCAGCACCTGTTGAGTTAGGTACGATGTTTTCAGCTGCAGCACGTGCACGACGGAAGTCACCACCACGGTGTGGGCCATCAAGAGTCATTTGGTCACCAGTGTAACCGTGGATAGTTGTCATTGTACCAACTTTAAGACCGAAGTTTTTGTTCAAAGCATCAGCCATTGGTGCGAGACAGTTAGTAGTACATGATGCACCAGAGATAACTGTTTCTTCACCAGTCAAGATTTCGTGGTTAGTGTTGAAAACGATAGTTTTAACATCGTTTCCACCAGGTGCTGTGATAACAACTTTTTTAGCACCGTTAGCGTGCAAGTGTTGTTCAGCTTTTTCTTTAGTTGCGAAGAAACCAGTTGCTTCAAGAACGATTTCTGCACCATCTTCAGCCCAGTTGATGTTAGCTGGGTTAGCTTCTGCAGTAACTTTTACAAATTTACCGTTAACTTCGAAACCACCATCTTTAACTTCAACTTCACCGTCGAAACGACCTTGAGTTGTGTCATATTTCAACAAGTGAGCAAGCATTGCTGGATCTGTAAGGTCGTTGATTGCTACTACTTCAACACCTTCAACGTTTTGAATACGACGGAAAGCAAGACGACCGATACGTCCGAAACCGTTAATACCAACTTTAACTACCATGAGTAAGTCTCCTTATAGGTTTAAAATTTTGTTTATAGAGAAATTCTCTATCACTAAGTTAATCATTTAACTTACTCTTACATTTTAACACTTTTTTGAGATTTTGCAAACATAAAAGCCGGAAAATAGGCACAACCGTGGGAAGGAAGAGGAAAACGTTTACATTTGTCTACTTCCACATATTTCTTAAAAAAAAATAACAGTATTGCCACTGTTATTATTTTCCGAAAAGTTTGGCAAAGAAACCTTTTTCTGATTCCGCCTTCATTTCAAGTAAAAATTGATTATTATCACTCAAAGATTTTTCCATCAGTTCTTGTTGACGGTTGATTTGCTTATCTTTTTCTGCAATTTGTGCATCTTTGGCCATCAATTGCTGATTAAGGCGTTCAATTTCTGCATTCTTGTCTTTCATCAGATTTGAAACCAACTCAAAAACAGCTGTGTCCGTTGGCGATGTTGAAAGTTCTTGTGTGTTATCCTTATCATCAACAACTTCCGCCTGCGCTGTCACAACCTTGCCATAAAGGCGTTCAAGTTCATGAATGCCGCCCTCATTAATTACAGTAACATTTTTTTCATTTTTCTCTACATATTGCTCGTCTAGCTGCTTGATGCGTTTATTCATCGCTTGGCGAGTCACACCAAAAAGTTCTGCAAGTTCACTTACTGTTTTCGTTTCCATATCTACCATAATACCACATTTTTAGCTATTTATACAGCTTTTTCTGAACGCTAAATCGTTTTGTAACAAATGATAAAAATATTATAATTATATTATAAAACATTTTATAAATTAGGACAAAAAGTAGAATAGAGGATTTATGAATTATAAGAAAAGTAATATAAAAAAGATTAAAGAGTACTATAAAACCAGCACTTCAGAGGGTTTAAATAAAGAGCAAGTTACCGCTCACCGAGCGAAATACGGCAGCAATGTTTTTCAAGAAGCCAAAGAAAAAAGTATTTTTCAAAAGCTTTTGAAACATCTACTTGAGGTAATGAATCTTGTGTTAATCATTGTCTCGGTTCCTGCTTTTTACCTCTCGATGGATACTGGTAACTACACTAAACCCATCGTTATTCTGTTAATCGTTGTCATCAATGTCATCGTTGCCCATATGCAAGAGGAACGTGCCGAAACAGCATTATCAGCCCTCAAGAAATTATCAGCCCCTAATTCTACGGTTATACGTGAAGGGAAGCTAAGCACCATTCCTTCTGAGGAATTGGTTGTCGGTGATTTACTTCAGCTCAACGCTGGCGAACAGGTTGGTGCTGATGTTCGTCTCCTTTCAGCAAATAGCTTACAAGTCGATGAATCTTCACTCACAGGGGAATCAGAACCAATAGAAAAAGATGCTTCACGCGAGATTCTTGAAGACGTGCCTTTGGGAGACCAAGTAAACATGGTTTTCTCGGGAACAAATGTGCTTAATGGTACAGCGAAGGGTATTGTTGTTGCTACAGGAATGAAAAGTCAAATGGGACAGATTGCCCAACTTTTAGAAGACCAGGTCAAAGGGAAAACACCCTTACAAAAACGTATTGATTCATTAGCGAAGCGTCTTGCCGCAATTGCTTTTGGCGCGGGTGCAATCATCTTTATTGTCAACTTATTGCACGGTGGTATTCCTTTCAGTGAAAACATGATGACAGCTGTTATTCTTGGTATTGCTGCCGTGCCGGAAACCCTTCCAGTCATCGTGACCTTATCCCTTGTTTATGGTGTAGAAAATATGGCGTATAAAAAAGCCATCATTCGTAACATTCCTGCAGTTGAAACCCTCGGAAATGCTTCTGTCATTGCTTCCGATAAAACAGGAACACTTACTCAAAACCAGATGACTATTCAAAGACTCTGGGTACAAGGAGAAGAAATTTGGCATAAGGACCAACTCTCGGATAAAGAGAAAGATTTAATTTACAAGTTTGGTTTAGTATCTAATGCGACAGCCGCACAAGACGAAGGAAAATGGGTCACTCACGGCGATCCAACGGAAACAGCCATCATCAACTTCCTCATCGCGCATAATGCTTATCAACCCGATAAAAATCCCCCACGTCTCTTGGAACTTCCTTTTGATTCGACCAGAAAGAAAATGACGGTTGTTGTACCTCACGAAAGCGGAGGCTACCTCGTTATTACAAAAGGAGCCTTTGATCGGCTGGTCCCGGATCATTTTAGCGAAGCACATAATATTCACGACACCTTTGCAGAAAATGCTTTGCGTGTCCTTGCTCTTTCCTACAAAGTAATTGAAGAGATTCCAGAAAATCATCAATTATTGGAAGAAGACCAAACATTCTTAGGAATTATTGGAATGATTGATCCTCCACGACCTGAAAGTAAACATGCCGTAGCCGAAGCCCGTACTGCTGGAATTATTCCTGTAATGATTACAGGGGATCATGCCTTAACTGCTAAAGCAATCGCAGAGGAACTTGATATTTACCGTGAAGGGGACTTGGTCGTAGATGGGATTACCTTGGCCAACATGACCGATGAGGAGCTCAAGGAAAAGATTGAAAAAATTTCAGTCTATGCACGTGTCTCGCCTGAAGACAAACTCCGAATTGTGAAAGCTTGGCAGGATAAAAAACATATTGTTGCCATGACTGGTGACGGTGTCAATGATGCTCCCTCATTACGGGCGGCAGATGTCGGAACCGCAATGGGAATCGCTGGAACAGAAGTAGCCAAAAATGCCTCTGATATTATCTTAGCTGACGATAATTTTGCGACGATTGTGAGTGCAATTGCTGAAGGACGTCGTGTTTACATTAACATTAAAAGAACGATTTATTATCTTCTTTCTGCCAATGTTGCCGAAATACTTATTATGCTGTTTGGGGCTATTATTGGTTGGGGGCTGCCACTTACAGGCATGCAACTTCTCTATATCAATGTTCTAGCAGATGGTATTCCTGGATTTGGCTTAAGCCGAGAAACCTCTGATAAATACATTATGAAAAAAACACCTATCGATGTAAACGAAAGCCTCTTCTCTAGGGGCGTTTCACAACGTATCCTCACATCGTCCACAACCTTTATCATTATTTCGCTGATCGGGTTCTATATTGGAAGATTTGTAGAAATAGCGGGAACAACTCCAAGTATGCAAGTCGGACAATCAATGACATTTCTCGTCCTCGCTCTTGCTTCAACCTACCATATCTTTAATGCTCGGAGTAACGATTCCATATTTAAAGATGGTTTATATTCAAATAAAACAATTTTCTGGACAACCATTATATCCTTGTTCATCACCTTTGTCTTCACACTTACACCTTTACGATCATTCATTGATGTTGTACCCCTCACAACAACACACTGGCTTATTGCCATACTCCTCTCACTTCTGATCTTTGTTGTGATAGAACTTGAAAAATTCTTCATCAAGAAGACAAACAAAACTTTCCTTGCCTAAGATATATTACACCACTTTCGCTTTTAGTGAGAGTGGTTTTCATATATCAATTTTCAATAAAAACAAAAAAGACCTAAGAATACTTAGATCTTTTATTTTATGCCGAAGGCCAACGTTTTGCTATTTTCATTATCCTTTCAATTGACCCCATACTGAGTATAAAAGCATTTCAAATTTTTGAATATTTTTATAACCGTTTAAATTTCTAATTCATGGATACAAAAGTGGATACACCAACTATTCTCCATAATATTTATTATTTTCATAACTATATTGAACTAGTAATACCAAAGTTACAACTATATTCACTAATATAGAATCGAATAATGGTGCATCACTTTTTTGGAAAATATACATTGTGACTATTGTATTTGTACTTAAACAATGTATAGCAAATAATGACCATATTCCCATATCGATTTTATTTTGCAATCTATTTATTAATAAACCAATAGTTACTGAAATAAAAGCAGCAAATGCTATACATATATTTAATATTGATATATCATTCAAAGTCCCCCCATATTTAAATATTTGAAATACCCATATTGTCATAAATATTAAGGATATTATTATATCGTAAAGAAAAGGGTTCTTTTTCATCATACATTATTTTCCTTTTTTTATTTCCTTTAACCAAAGATAGCTTCTATATGCTAGAAATCCTAGAGCAAAAATAATATATAGTTTTGCTCTAAATCCAGCATCAAAGCTAAAATTACCAACCGCCACTATCGTTGCCAGAATAAAGAATACACCTATTAGGCTGAGAAAAAACAATAAATAAGCAATATTTTCCAGACTAAAACCTCATTTTTTCTTTTCCTTCACAATAATAATGAGCACACCAATGAGACAGATAGAAATTAGTGGAAAAACAAGCATTCTATATGAAAAGTACGCTGCAATAGAACCTGTTATCCCACAAAATATAAATATACTTATATAAGTTTTTGCCTTACTATCCAATCTAGCGAATTTCTCACTATCAAGAACTACCGTTGAATCATTATATGCATCAAACATAGATTTTAAAGCCCCCAATCCAAGAGGGAATAAAATAATAAATAGACTAGTCCAGTTTGATATATTTTTAACTGGAAAATCTGGAGTCAATACTGATGCTGTGATTGCAATGACCATGCCTAGAGAAAAGACAAAAACTATTAATGAAACTATAAATTTTAATTTTCTATTCATAACTTGCTATAACTCCAACAACTGGTACTGTATCAGCTATAATTAGTAAAGGAACTATCTTCGTTGAAAATATATGGATAATCGTGAGAATTATTTTCCTAATTTCTTATCTCTTTTCTTTTTTAGCTTTATTAATTCTTTTTTTTCTTTTAGCTCTATCATTGAATGCTCATCATACACTTCCTTATTTTTATTAGTAGTTTCATGAGCCCAAAACCAAAGGATAAGCCCATATAGACTAAGCCATACAATTAAGAAAGGTGTATCTTTAACAAAGAAAATAAAAGGCGCATTCGTTGCCATTACAACATCTAAAAACAAATAAAACCATTCATTTTTCTTCTCATTCTTATCGTCATTTTTGGGTGTCACTTTTAAGTTTTTCTTAAGAAGTTTGTATAGAACTACCACCAAAAACCAAATTATAAGTACCTTAAGCCAAATTTTTTCTTCTAATAAATATATGGTAACCCCAGTTATTAGAGTCATAATCAAGGAATAAAAAATTAAAAAAATATGTTTTGTAATAATCGTCATTGAAATCCCTCTTTCAATTTCATGATTCATTACATGCTCTGACATAATTTTGATTTACAGAATCAATTGCTTTTGAATAATTCCAAAATATTGTAGCAACTGCTACTGCGTCTGCACCAATACCAAATCCAGCCAATATCTTTTTAAACATCTTCATAGCTTGATCACCCAGCCCTAAAGTAATAACTTTAAGTAAAATTTGTAATTGAGCTACTGAAAGTGCACCAATACCTCCTAAAAGAAGTTTCTCTCGCAAACCTGGAAGCCTATTAACATCATTAACAAAGGCTGCTGAACTACTATTGATACGATTATTTCTAAATATTGATATACCATTAATAGCAAGCATTATTTTCTCGTCGTCATCACGGAAACTATAAGAGTATCTGTTTCCTGTTCTAATCCAATCAAGATATTCTGTTGGAGAACCATATTGTACTACATTTTGATTTAAACTATTATTAGTTTTACCAAAGTCAAATAAACTTGTAGTGAAAGTTGTTTTTGAGGCTAAATTTAAAGAAAATACCTTTTCTTTTGAGATATTAGGATTTGATGTACTTGAAACTTTCTGATCCCCAATTGAAGGGTCAAGTGTTTGTACTGAACGTGTGCCGTTTGTTTTTCTCCAATTGTGCCACGTACGCTTCCATTCATATTTTGTCCCCCCTAAAGTCATTGTTTTCGCATTAGAGGATAAATAGAAGGTACTATTCCACCATGGATTCCAAACGATATAGTAAGGAGCTTGATTTCCTTCTTTAGGCATAACATAACCTACAATAGTTACCGCATGCCCTAAATTATCGCCTGTTCCTATTGCTTCCTCAGATTCGCTATCATAAACATCCATTTGGATAATGCCGCCTGCATCAATCTCCTTCTTCACTTCCTCAAAGGACAACGTTCTCATTTCAACATCTGTCGCAATGTGATAACTATCTTGAAGAACTTTCACAGAATCTGCAAGCGTTCCCCCTGCAATTTGTAAAAGCTCCTCATCTGAAACATCTGGATTTTTCAAGCGCATAATTTCTTTCGCAGATGTAACAGCTGTATCCGTTGCTTTGTAAGTTGTATTTACAGCTGCCGCATTTGTATATTGTGAACACCAAGGCTCTTGGTTTTGCGTTTCACGAATTTTAAAGTTTTCTGCTTGGGTATAATTGGCATTGGTTGGCGGTGTCACATGTGATTCCGCCGGAGGAGTTTCAACTGACTCGTCGGGATTACTTGTAATTCCAGATTCATCTGGCGTCCCTTTCAAACGGATATTGTAGATTGTTTTTTCTTCTTCATAATCTGTCTTACTGAAAGGGTCGGAAACAACTCTCTTCACATTGGTATATTTAAAGCTTTTCGCAAGTTCTTGTTGTTGCTTCATTCCGTCCGGAGTCATTGGAACATTATAGAATGGAACTGTGTTTTCCCCTAATTTAACCGTATACCAATAAGGACTATAACCATTGAAACTGTTTTTTAAATAACCCGCACCAATTGCCGCTGTATTCTTAACAGGATTCGTAGTACCTTGCGCTTTAAACATGGTCAAATAAAGACGTCCACTGTCATTTAGAGCTTTAGTCAATGCCATAGGCGCACGACCATTCACAACATCAAAGTCAAACCCTAGATATTTGTACCAATCAATAATATTTTGAGTCGTCGCATAAGTACTTGACGAGATTTTGAGAAAGTCTTCCAAATCCTTGACTGTTTTTTGGTGGTCTTTATCTTCATAAAGATTAATCAAAGATACTGCAGCCAATTTCAACACATGCTCTTTATTCTCTATTGGATACTTATTCAATAGAGCTGTAACTTCCGGGTCTGTAAAATCAACTTGACTTTGTGTACCGTCCGAGGTCACTTTATGTGCAAATACACCTTTGGCTCTATCTCCTTGAATGGTTTGAGAATTTGTCCAAGAAGGGTCACGCTTGATTCCTGTAATCGTTGAGACCCATTTAAATGTACTCTCTGCTTGAATAGGGTCTGGAGAGCTTGCCATATCTACAAATTGAAAAGCATTGGCTTCTTCACCATCATTAATAGTGGCTTCGCCATAATTGATAGACTTTATAAACGAAGCATGGAGTCGACCTTCTTCTGTCCCCGTTTCTACATCATCATGCGCATAAAGTACCCCTGCATAATGTTGATTCAACCAACTCTCCCTATTTTGATTTTCTAAAACCGTAACAATAGGCTCTGAATTATCCAAATGCTTTTTAATTTCATCTGTGGTTAAAGCACGGTCAATAATTGTGGCTGTGTATCCTTTGGAGTTAAGCCATTCCACAGCCTGAACTGGTGTGATACCTGCTCCTTCAAGTTCTTTATCACTCGCATTAGGATAAAAATATTGAAGTACGTCTTTTGCATTGAGTACCTCCGTAAAGTTTCCGTTATCTCCAGAAGTATCCTTAGACACCATGGTCGCAATCGTTTGAGCTAACGCTTGAGAAGGCGTAGATGTGTCCGCAAATAAATTATTATCTGCCAATTCTTTAATTTGCTTGATATCAACGGAAATTCCATCTTGATTGTATACCGATTGTGTTACAGAAAAAGCTAGAGCATTCGGTACAGTTGCCGTGGCTAAGAGAAGGAGTGTACTTAAAACTACTCCTGTTTTCATCTTCCAATTTTTAATTTTCATTAATTATTCCTTATGATGTTGTAAGAACAGAAATCATCTGTCCTTCATGATTGACTTGGTAAGTGCTTAACTGATTATCTTTGGCTTTAGCTTCAAGGAGTTTCAGATTTTCTTCCGTTGCTTTTACATAAGTCAATTTCCCTTTTGAATCTACATTTTCTACATAGTAATCTTGCGCAAGTACTTCTTTGTTAAAGGCTTGCCGTTCTTTTTGGACTTTTTGTTCATTTGTTGTTTTACTTTCAGAATTTTTAGGAGCTTGAACAGTGCTCTTTTCTGTTTTCAATTGTTTTTCGCTGTGTGATACATTTTTCTTTGTATCTTGAGTTTGAATTGTTTGAGATTCTGATTTCCTTGATGTCGCTTTTTGATTTGCTTGTGAAAGGTAGTAAGACACTCCTCCTACGGCAATAAGACAGAAAACCAACAAACTCAAAACTAATTTGTTAAATTTTAATTTCAATAAAATCTCCTTAAACTTAATATTTCCTTAAAAAGGAACATACTTATTTTACATTATTGTGAACTTTTTATCAATTAATGTATACACAAATTTTTAAAAATTGAATTTTTGACAGATAAAAACTACTTAAATGTTCCCTTTAAGTAGTTTTTATCTGCTTTTCACCCCACGTGACAGTGGTTGAGCCAAAGGCTCAAATATAAAAATTAATCCTCATTGTTTTGTTCTTTTTGATGAATTTCCTCTAACACTTCATATACATAATCCTTAAGTGCTTCATTTAAACCAGTTCGCGCCTCATCTTCTGACATGCCCCAAGCTTTTCTAGCTTCTTCGCTTTCTCGTGCTATTTGGAATCCTAATTTTAGGTTACCTATCTTGGCTCCCCTTGATAAGTCTTTGGTATATTTCTCTCTTTGCTCTTCGGTAAATGAGTTATACTCTTCTACACTAGGAATATTTCTAGCATCATAATCCACTGTACCAAGTAAATAATCTATACTTGAATCCAGTGTATCTGAAAGCAATATAATTTGTTCAATGCTAGGTTCAAGACTTCCCTTTTCCCAACGTGCAATGGTTCCTTGATTTGCTGAAGTAACCTCAGCCAATTCTTGTTGGGTCATTTTTTTTCTCTTCCGAAGCTCTTTTAGTCTTTCTGAAAATGTAGCCATTTAAAGTCCTTTCAAAGTTAAAATGCAATTTCGCATATTATAGTTGACATTTAATGCGGATTTGCATATAATATATTTATGCTGATTGACATATTTTATATTATATCAGTTTTGGAAGTAAAAAGAAAGGGGGTAAATCCATGAATGACCCACCCAAAATAAAAAAAAATCGTCTTCCGTTGCCAGACAAAAAGACGATTGAGAAAATTGATTTAACACTATTATACCACACTTGACCTTTGAAAACTGAATATACTATGAAAAATCGCTTGCCTTGCTGTGATTGTCAAAGACAACATCACAAAGAAAGGCAAAGCGAGTAAAGAGGAAACTCATGAATTATCAAGATTTAGCCCAAGCATTAAATCGTCCTTACAACACCGTCCGAAAATGGCGGGGAGAGATAGAGAAAATCTCTGGTCATTCTTTCACTCGGATTAAAGTGAGAAATGGCAGAGGGCGAAAAAATAGAACGGCTTATGACTTTTCAAAGGAAGATGTACAAGATTTCTTAGACTTTGAGAAATTACTGCGTGACGGTAAAAGCAAAGAACAAGCCATTTCTGACATATGGGGAAACCTTGTAGAAGAAAGCCAAGAAGAACAAGAAAATAGACTATCAAGGCTAACAAAGAACTTCAATATTGCTAAAGGAAAAATCAGAGCTTTAGAAGAGAAGAACCAAACCTTGCGGAGTGAGGTTAACACTCTGAGAAATCAAATAACCGCTCTATCACAGCGAGTGGAAGCTCTCGAAAATAAAGGCTTCATGAACAAATTATTGAAAAAATAGAAAGCTAGAGGTGTCACATGGCACAAATTACAATTAACATTAATAAAATCGCAGACGCAATCGTAGAACAAATCGGAAAAGCTAAAGAGCTTTATGTCAATGCGGATCCCGTAGAACGTACCAAATGGAATCCCGATAAAAAAGAAAATGAACCTAACGGTTGGCGCACTGAAATTCAAATCATGGAACCAGGTTCTGAGTTCTTACGTCAAACTTTCTTCATCAATTCCATTGAAAAGCCCAAAGTAGCCATGAACGATAAAGTTTCTGTGGAGATTACAAACCACGGGGCGATTACAGATAAGAAAGGTGTCATGTTGTGGTACAACGGTACACTTAAAAAATTAGGTTAAGCTTTCCTTGCCTGCGGGCGACATCTTAGACAAAAGGGAGCGCTGCCCCAAAGGCATTAAGCTCCCTTTTGTCGTTAAGAGATAAGGCGACCGCAAAAGGCAAGGTTGAAACTATAAAATGAGAAAAACAAAAATTCTTTTACAAAAAGTATACTGTGCAAGTGCAACAATAAAATGCACATTGTAATCTTACGGGTACTCGAAAACTCCGTCCTAGAGTACCCGAAGGGATTGCGAAGCTCAAAAGAAAAATCAATGTAATATTGCACAGGCTATCATTTTGTGCAAAATGAAAATTGTTGGAAATGAATATTCTGACAATTCAAGGAAGGAAAATATTATGTGGAACAAGCGAAAAGATTTAGAACTTACAATATCACGCTAAATTATGATTATGAGGTTCACGATGAACAAGGCAATCGAATATCCGATATGACAAAAGAAGAGTGGAAAGAAAAAATCATGCAATTGATTGCTTCTAATGTTTCGGCTAAAGATTGGTGTGCCTATGCTTTTCATGACAAAGACCTCTTAACAGACGGGTTGCCCAAACCCTTACACGTTCATATTCTTGTAGGCTTTGAAAATGGAAAAACGCAAACAGCTGTGATGAAAATATTCAATGTGTCCAGACCCAAGAATTGTCAACACACGAATACGATAGCGGGTTCTGCTCGATATTTAACACACCGCACAGAACAAGCCATGATAGACGGGAAATTCCCTTATGAAGTCCATGCAGTAAATACTATCAATTGCGATTATCGTACATTGATAAAAGGGAAAGAAAAAGCAAATAAACAAAGGAATATAGATGAATTTGTGGCAGAACTTTCAGAACAAATTTATCTTGGGAAGCTATACCCTACAAACATTCGAGACTTATTTTTTAAAGAATTTGACCGAGCACTGGCTGATAGACTTTATAAAAAATATCGAAAAGAATTTGAAAAAGACTTTCAAGAATATCTACAGCACAAAGGCGAAGAGTATAAGGTCAAGGGGAGAGACTTAGCAACGGTTTATATCTGGGGTGTAAGTGAGGGCGGAAAAAGTCATATTGCCAAGAGAATGGGCTTACTACTCACGGATAGGTTACATTTGATCCCTGCGTCTGGAAAAAACAAAACCTTTGACCCCTCTGGCTTATATCAAGGCGAAGAAGTTTCTATTTTTAATGAAATATCGGGCAAAGAGTTCAACAATAAAGAATTTTTAGGATTGGCAGACCCCAAAAACTATAGCCCTATCAATTCACGGGGCAAAGATAAGCACTGGTTAGCAAGTTATCTTTTCTTAACCTCTACAGACAGCAGGGAAACCTTTATCAAGAACCTTATGCCAAAATTTGAACAAACGGATAGTTTTGAGCAAAGACAAATAAAACGGCACGAAATAGCCCGCCGTGTCCCTTATGAAATTCGATGTGTTTCTCTAGGCTATATGAGAACACAGTTCCATTTAGGGATATATGACAGCAAAAATCAAGAAATGTTCTCTGTTGGCTCTGTGATTTGCGAACACATTGATGATGAAAAAGCAATGAAAAAATCTGCTTTAGAAATATTAAAAAAATTCGGATTACAAAAAAAGAAAGATTGAGGAAATAAATACATGAATATAATTACAAAAGATGAAATTATGGCACAAACAGGCATGACGAAAACTGTAGCTTCTCGTATTATTCGAGAGGGTAAAATAAAAATGGTAGAGAAGGGCTATCCATTTTATAATAACAAACGTTTAAATTTCTGCCCTGTTGGGATTGTCAATGAAATGCTTGGCTTAGATTTGAAAGGAAGTGAATACAATGCCGTTAAGAGTGCTTCTTAGAGGGAAAAAATGGTACTATACCCTTAAAGATAAAGGAAAATATGTTGCCGGAAAAGGTGGCTTCCCTACTAAACGTGAAGCAGAAATAGCCGGAAAAAAAGCAGAACTTGATTATTTAAAAGGAAAGCGGTTTGATAACTCTTCCACCATTTATGATATCTACATGGTATGGTACAACTTGGAAATATTACCCTCAAACAAATCTCTACAAACAAAGAAAAAGTACCAGCAATTTTCTAAAAAAATAGATGAATATTTTAAAGATATGATTGCTAGTAAAGTCAAGCATACTCAATATCAAAAAATAATAAATGAAATAGGAGTAAATGTAGGTCAGGATTACCTCTCCAGATTAAATTCAAGCATTAGAGAGTCAATAAACCTTGCAAAGCGTGATGATTTAAATATAAAGGACTTCACAAAAGGTGTCAAACTTCATGCACAAATTGAACCAAAAAAGATAGAAGAAAAATATATAAGTAGTCTTGCGGATTACCAGAAAATCATAGATTATTTGAAAGCGAATTTAGATTATCAACAAAGCATAATGCCTTATCTACTGTTCACCATGTTTAAAACTGGCTTACGTGTGGGGGAAGCACTGGCGCTGACTTGGGCAGATGTTGATTTTAAAAATAAGTTGATTAAAACTCATAAACGTATCGACAGTGCAAGGCACACTGACTCTGGAAAACCCAAAACACCCTATTCTATTCGGGAAATTCCTGTGAGCGAAGATATAATTGACACGTTAAACAAACTTTATCGAGAACAAAAAAATTCCGATATATTCCCTCTTTCGAATGATTTAATATTCTTTGATAAACGACATGGTCTCCCTACAAACAATGGGATAAATAAGGCTCTGAAAAAATATCTCACTGAACTAAACATTACTCCCTTGATAGTTGCGACAGGCTGTCGTCACACTTATGCTTGTGTACTTCTTGCAAAAAAGGTTGACATTGCCGTAGTAGCTAAAAACATGGGACACAAAAATATTCAGCGTATCATAGATACTTACGGGCACGTACTCAAAGAATTACATGAAGAAGAAAATGAACAAATACGAAACGTACTACAAAATTTCTAACTCATGGATACAAATTGGAAACAGAAAACAAAAAAACAGCTATCTATAAGGAATGAGCTGTTTTTTATTATGCCGAAGGCCGGGGTCGAACCGGCACTCCCGTGAAGGAACCAGATTTTGAGTCTGGCGCGTCTGCCTATTCCGCCACTTCGGCAACAGACTTTTCTCAAATAAAATATTTGAACTGGGGTAGCTGGATTCGAACCAACGCATGAGGGAGTCAAAGTCCCTTGCCTTACCGCTTGGCTATACCCCATTAAAAGGGCGGATGACGGGAATCGAACCCGCGAGTGCCAGCGCCACAAGCTGGTGTGTTAACCACTTCACCACATCCGCCATAATACAAACACGGGCAGCAGGAATTGAACCCACACCAAAGGTTTTGGAGACCTTTGTACTACCTTTATACTATGCCCGTAAAACTATGGAAGGGGAGGGATTCGAACCCCCGAACCCGAAGGAGCGGATTTACAGTCCGCCGCGTTTAGCCTCTTCGCTACCCTTCCGCTATTTAATTGTCATTGAATATATTATAACATATTCAATGGGAGTTAACGGGATCGAACCGCTGACCCTCTGCTTGTAAGGCAGATGCTCTCCCAGCTGAGCTAAACTCCCAATCACTTGGCATTTACCATATCTCACAGGGGGCAACCCCCAACTACTT